>ERZ773170.274-NODE-274-length-59014-cov-9.615156_pt1 | contig 59014 bp, 45 predicted proteins | sample MGYA00581002_ERZ773170 | MGnify/ENA primary metagenome ERZ773170 (study PRJEB29015, sample SAMEA2737811) | human gut metagenome | biome: human gut; feature: human-associated habitat; material: faeces | place: China | collected 2012 ... | reverse complement strand
CCCTTGGCGACGAATGAAGCAATCAGGTCAAAGCAGCTAAAAAAGACACGTCCCAAAAAGACTACCCGTGTGGGTTTGGCTAGGTTCGGGTGCTGTCCGTGCCGTGGGGTAAAATCGTTCAGTCAGAACACGAACCCGCATCGGAGCTCATCACATGGCATTTGTCCATCTGCACAATCACACTGTTTTCTCCATGCTCGACGGCGCAACCCGTATCCAGGATATGGTCAATCGTGCCGTTGAGCTTGGCATGCCCGCCGTGGCCATTACCGACCACGGCTACATGTACGGCGTGCCCGACCTGGCGCTGGCCTGCGACGCCGTCAACCACAACACGCCCGAGTACAAGACGTGGAGCCACGACAAGGCCTTCTTGGAAAAGGATCGCCGCGACGAGCTGGTGGAGCCCGATCCCGAGGCAAACCCGCGCGAGCATGCCCAGTATGTGAAGGACATGGCCATGTGGGACGAGAAGGGCAACATCGACGAGCTCAAGCCGCCCCTGGTCATCAAACCCATCTTTGGCTGCGAGGTCTACTTTACGCCGGACGAGACGCTCGCCCGCGACCACAAGCCCGAGCTCTACCACATGATCCTTCTGGCCAAGGACCAGGAGGGCTACGTCAACCTGATGCAGACGGTTTCCGAGGCAGCCGTGCAGGGCTTTTACTACAAGCCGCGCGTGACGCTCGACAACCTGCGCCGCCACGCCAAGGGCATGATCTGCACGAGCGCCTGCATCGCGGGCATCATCCCCAAATACATCGACCGCGGCGACATGGAAGGCGCCATCAAGTGGGCCGAGACCTTCCGCGATACCTTTGACCCCGGCGACTTTTACATCGAGATTCAGGAACACGGCATCACCACCGACAACGGCCTGACCGATGAGCAGATGGACCGCACGCTCATCGATATCGCCAAGCAGGTGGGTGTCAAGGTCATCGCCACCAACGACTTCCACTACCTGCGCCGCGAGGACGCGCCGGTGCAGGACGTCATCATGTGCATCGGCATGAACGCCAAGGTCGATGACCCCAACCGCATGCGCATGACCGGTTCGGAGTTTTACATGAAGACCGAGGAGGAGATGCGGGCGATGTTCCCGTATTGCCCCGAGGCCTGCGACAACACGCTCGAGATCGCCGACAAGTGCTACGTTGAGCTGGACTGGGACTCCATCATCCTGCCGCGCTTCCCGTTGCTCGATCCCGGCGAGACGCACGAGAGCCAGTTCCGCCGCGAGTGCGAGAAGGGCCTGCGCCAGCACTATGGTGACGACTGGGCCACGCGCGAGATCGGTGGCGTCAACATCAAAGAGCGCTTTGAGTACGAATACAAGGTCATTTGCGACAAGGGCTTTGCCGCCTACTTCCTCATCGTCGCCGAGTACGTGCAATGGGCCAAGGACAACGGCATCGGCGTCGGCCCCGGTCGTGGCTCGGCCGCCGGCGCTATCGTCGCCTACGCCATGAACATCACCGCGTTCGACCCGCTCGAGAACGGCCTGATGTTCGAGAGGTTCCTGTCCCCGCAGCGTACCGAGATGCCCGATATCGATATGGACTTCGACGATGAGCGGCGCCTCGAGGTCGTGGAGCACGTTCGCCAGCTCTACGGCCCCGAGAAGGTCACCCACGTCATCACCTACTCGACCATTAAGGCCAAGCAGGCCATCAACGACGCCGCTCGCGTCCTGGACTACCCGGTCTACATGGGCCAGCGTCTGTCCAAGATGGTCTCGAGCGACCCCAAGGTCAAGCTCAAGCAGGTGCTCGAAAAGCAACCCGGCAAAGAGGACCTGTTTAACCCCGATTTTGCCGAGGCCTATAAAAAGGACGACGACGCCCGCCGCATCATCGACACGGCGCTCTCAATCGAGGGCCTCACCCGTGGCGAGGGCGTGCACGCGTGCGCCGTTCTGATCTGCCGCGACCCCGTCAACGAGCACGTGCCCACCAAGCTCGACACCAAGGGCGGCGTCGAGATTACCCAGTACGAGGGCCATACCGTTGCCGACATGGGCCTGCTCAAGATGGACTTCTTGGGCCTGCGTACGCTGACTGTTATCTCCAAGGCCAAGGCAAACATCAAAAAGAACTTCGGCATCGACATCAAAGAGGAAGAGATCCCCTTTGACGACCCCGAGATCTTTAAGCTCATGGGCTCCGGCCATACCGCCGGCGTCTTCCAGGTCGAGTCCGCCGGCATGACGGCCACGATCAAGAACATGAAGCCCACCGAGTACAAGCACGTCGTGGCATTGATCGCCCTGTACCGCCCGGGCCCGCTGGGCGCCGGCATGGTTTCGTCCTACATCAACCGTATGAACGGCAAGGAGCCGGCCGTCTCCTACGACGACCGCCTGGACGACATCCTGGGCGAAACCTACGGCACCATGGTCTACCAGGAACAGGTTATGCTCATCTCCGTCGAGATGTGCGGCTTCTCCAAGGGCGAATCGGACTCGCGTATCCGTAAACCCGTGGCTAAGAAAAAGATCAAGCTGCTCACGTCGACGGTGCTGCACTGGGAGGATGGCTCGGACGAGACCACCTACGACCACTGGATGAACGGCGCTATCAAGAACAACTACACGCGCGAGGTCGCCCAGAAGATTTGGGACGATGTTCTCGAGTTCGCATCTTACGCCTTTAACAAGTCGCACTCCGCCGGCTACGCCATCCTGGTTATGCAGACGGCGTGGCTCAAGGCGCACTATCCGCACGAGTACATGGCGGCCGTTCTGACGTCCTACACGGGCAAGACCGACAAGATCGTGCACTACGTCTCGGCATGCCGTCACGACGGCATCCCCGTGCTTTCGCCAGATGTCAATGAGTCCGGTACCGAGTTCACGGCTACCAAGGAGGGCGTGCGCTTTGGTCTGGCCGGCATCCGCGGCGTGGGCACCGGCGTGGCGCAGGCGATTATCGCCGAGCGCGAGGCGGGCGGTCCGTTTAAGACGCTGCACGATTTTGTCGAGCGCGTGGACTCGAGCCAGGCCAACCGCCGCGTGATCGAATCGCTCATCAAGGCAGGCGCCTTCGACTCCACGGGGTATCCGCGTCGCCAGATGATGCACTTTGTGGACAAGAACAACCCCGAGAACATCATCGATGCCGCGGTAAAGCGCCAGAAGGATCGCGCGAGCGGCCAGACGTCGTTCTTCGATATGTTTGGCGACGTTGAGGGCTCGGGCTTTGAGGTGAGCGTGCCCGATCCGGATGGCCAGGAATGGGACCGCCACCTTAAGTTGAGTCAGGAGAAGGAGGTTCTGGGCATCTATGTCTCGGACCACCCGCTACGCCCGTTTGAGTATGCACTAGCCAAGGCGCGTGACTTCTCGTTCTCGCAGATCGACACCGGCTACGAAGTTCAGAATCCTACGGGCGGCACCATCAACCAGGAAATTCCCGAGGGCAAGGCGCTGTGGTGGGCCGGCATGGTCTCGAGCGTGTCCAAGCGCGTGACCAAAAACGGTGACCCCATGGGCATCGTGCAGCTCGAGGACATGGAAGGCGAGGCCACCGTCGTCGTGTTCCCCAAGACCTACAAGGAGGCCGAGGGGTACCTGTACGGCGAGGTCGATCCCGAGACCGGCGCGCAGCTGTCCGATGCCTTTGTGCGCATTAAGGGCAAGCTCGAGCGCTCGGACCGCGGCGACCAGATCATCGCGCAGGAGATCGTGCCGCTCGAGCTTAACGAGGAGAACAACAAGCCCAAGGTGTTTGAGGTCATGGTGCCCAACAGCCGCTTTAGCCAGGGCAATATGGCGCGTCTTGCCACGGTGCTTACCGCCAACCCGGGCGGCGACCGCGTGGAGATCTTTATCGAGCAGGTGGACGGGCGCGTGCTGCGTGCCGAGGTACCTGCCAAGGTCAACGCGCGTTCGATTCCGCTGCTGGCCGAGGCCAAGGCCATTGTGGGTAACCAGGGTCGCGTGACGGTGATCTAAGCTACCCCGGGTGAGATTGGAGGAAGTGATGGCGCAGGGGACGTTTGTGCAGGCGCTCCGGAAAGAGGCGGCGCTGAGCGGCACCTTTATGAAGGGCCGCTCGCTCATGCTCAACGGTGCCGTGCTATCGTTTGAGGACAGCGGCTCGCGCTTCTCCAAAAACGTGACGGTCGAGGGCACGGTGCGCGGCTCGCGCGGTGACCTGTACAAGACGCACGTGGCGCTCGACATGGACGAGCACGAGGTTATCGACTACGACTGCGACTGCCCCGCCGCATACCGCTATCCCGGTATGTGTAAGCACGCCATTGCCACGGCGCTGGCGTATTTGGATGCCAGCGGCGCCGAGCCCGTCGAAGGTTTGCGCACGCCGGTTCGCACGTTTACGGCGCAGCCGAAACAGCCCGCGCGCGCCGCGTCCGCCGCGCCGGCCGTCAACCCCAACTTTCCCTTCCCGGCGCCCGTCCCCACGAGCCCGAGCCTTGTGGCGGCGCTTTCCGATCTTTCGGACGCGCGCATGGATGAGCTGGCGAGCATGCGCCGCAAACTTGCCGGTGCCGTTGATCCCGACGCCCCCAAAGCGGCGTTGGAGCCCTCGTTGGTGCCGTACTACAATCCGCTGTTCGCTGACCGCTTTAGCTGGGCGCTCGAGTTCCGCATTCGCTGTGGATCGGTCTCCTACGTGGTCAAGGACATCGACGGCATGGCCGATGCCTACGTGCGCGGCGGCACGTTCTCCTATGGCAAGAAGCTCACGTTTGTCCATTCACCTGAGGCCTTTGACGAAACATCGACAAAGCTGCTCAACCTTGTTGTGACGACAGTTGCCTATCTCGATGACATCACAAGCTCGCGTTCGGCGTCGTACGACTTTGCCCGCAGCGGTTTTGTTGCCGAGCGTCAGTTGCCGCTGTCCGAGCATAGCATCGTATATGTGCTGGACCTGCTGCGCGGCCAGACCATCTCCTTTGAGCCCGCCTGGTCGCGGGGGACGACGACGCGTCGCACCTACGACGTGGCGGTTGAGCTGTCTCCGCAAGGGGAGGACGAGGCGTCCGCTAAGCGCCCACCACTTCTTGCCGCCAAAATCGCGCCGGCGGCTGGTGGTAGCTATGACCTGCGCCTGCCCGCCGATATGTACTGCTTTGCGTCGGGCGATGCCGCCTACTTGGTTGACACGCGCCGCGCGCGCCGTACCGACGCTGCATTTGCTCAGCATGCCGCACCTTTTTTGTCGCGCTTGCTGCCGTGCCGCACGCCCGCCCATATTGCCGCCGAGCAGGTGGGTGAGTTCTGCCGTATGGCGCTGCCCATTTTGCGCGACTATACCGACCTCACCGCGCCCGCCGCGCTCGATACTGTGGCACCCGAGGCGAGCTTTGCCATGGCAATCGGCGTCGACGATGGTCTTGTGACCTGCAAAATTACGGTTACCTACGGCGATTGGTCGGCTGATCTCTTTAGTCTTGGCGCTCCGGGCAGTCCTTTCGAAGAGCAACGCCCCGGCGTTCCGCCCCGCGATACGCTGGCGGAGTTTCGCGTTATGGACACGGCTGCCATGTACTTCGATTTCTACGAGGGCGGCCTGGCGTTTGAGGAGCGCGATGACGAGAGCCTGTTCCACTTGCTGACCGAGGGCCTGTCTGCCCTGTCCGAGCTGGGCGAGGTCATGCTCAGCGACCGTCTGCGCCAGATTTCGGTCCGCCCTGCGCCCAAGCTCTCGGTGCGCGCGACCGTCAAGAGTAACCTGCTCGATGTCGAACTGGGCGCGAGCGGCCTTTCGGCGGCAGATCTTGCCATCTATCTGGACTCGTACAAGCGCCACCAGACGTTCGCGCGCCTGACGTCCGGCGACATCGTGCGCCTGGATGAGGGAGCGCGTGCCGCGTTTGGTCTTGCCGAGGACCTAGGCGTCGATGCCGTCGACCTGCTCGACGGCGTGTCGCTTCCCGCGTCGAGTACCCTTTTTGTCGATAGCATGCTCGCACGCACGCCGGCGCTCGAGGCCGATCGCGACGCTGCGTTCCACCGCACCGTCGAGCGCCTGGACACGCTCGGCAAGATGGACTTTACGGTGCCGGCATCGCTCAAGGCAACGATGCGCGGCTACCAGGTCGACGGATGCCAGTGGCTCGGCTCGCTCGAACACCTGGGCCTTGGCGGCATCTTGGCCGACGACATGGGCCTGGGCAAAACGCTCCAGATGATCGCGCATATCCTGGCGCGCGTGGAGGCGGGGGACACCAAGCCCACGCTCGTGGTATGCCCGGCCTCACTCGTGTACAACTGGACTGCCGAGCTGGAGCGCTTTGCCCCGTCGCTCGATGTGTGCGCCATTGTGGGCGCCAAGGCTCAACGTCGTGTACAGATTGCCGGCGTGGCCGAGCATAACGTGGTCGTAACGTCGTATGACCTTATGCGGCGCGATATCGACGAGTACGTCGAGCAGGATTTTGCCCGCGTGGTGCTCGATGAGGCACAGTACATTAAAAATCCGCTCACGCAGGTGGCGCGCGCTGCCAAGCGCCTGCCTGCCGGCGTGCGCTTTGCCCTGACGGGCACGCCCATCGAAAACCGCCTGTCCGAGCTCTGGAGCATCTTCGACTTTTTGATGCCGGGCCTTTTGGGGACGCGCGAGTCGTTTGCCAAGCGCTTTGAGAGCCCCGTCGAGCATGCCGAGGGCGATAGCGCCGCTCGCCTGCAGGCGCTCGTGTCGCCGTTTGTGCTGCGCCGTGTTAAGGAAGACGTGGTGGCCGACCTGCCCGAGAAGATCGAGGACACCGTCATGGCACAGCTTACCGGCGAGCAACGCAAGCTCTACCTGGCCAACCAGGACCGCATCGCCCAGCAGGTGCAGCACCGCGAGGCTGGGGAGTTTAAGAAGGACAAGCTCAAGGTGCTCGCCGAGCTCACCAAGCTGCGCCAGATCTGCTGCGACCCACGTCTACACTACGAGGATTACAAGGCGGGGAGCGCAAAGCTCGATACGTGTATGGAGCTCGTGCACGGCGCACTCGACGGCGGGCATCGCATCCTGTTGTTCAGCCAGTTTACGGGTATGCTCGATATCATCGGTAAGCGCTTGGCCAAGGAGGACATCGCCTTCCTTAAGCTCACGGGCGCTTCGTCTAAGGAGAGCCGCGCCAAGATGGTCGCGCAGTTCCAAGCGGGCGAGGTCCCGGTCTTTTTGATTTCGCTCAAGGCGGGCGGCGTGGGCCTTAACCTGACGGCGGCCGACGTGGTCATCCACTACGACCCGTGGTGGAACGTGGCGGCGCAGGACCAAGCGACCGACCGCGCGCATCGTATTGGCCAGCAACATACCGTGACCGTGTACAAGCTCATCGCCAAGGACACGATCGAGGAGCGCATCATGCAGATGCAGGAGTCCAAGCGCGACCTGGTCAACAGCGTGCTCGGCGGCGACGGCATCTCGTCGGCGCTGTTTACCCGCGAAGATGTTCTGGCGCTGCTGGGCGGCGACGGGCGCTAACCCGCTCGGGTGGGGCCGCCAGGGCGGATAGCGCACGCTGCCCCATCGTCCCCGCCCGTTATGTGTTCATTTGCAATGCCGTGGATGGTTTGTCTGCCTTTGGGCATAAGAACCATCAAGAACATTGGCACGTCAGCAAAGGAGAACATCATGGCGAAATTCTTTAAGGATCCCGACGGTAAGCTCATTGCCGCCCTTGGCAACGACGTTGCAACCCCTGCCGGTTGCACGGAACTGACCGCAAACACTGAGGACGCGGCGCACGAGAAGCACGTGCCTGTTGTCGAGACCGAGCGCGACGGTCACGTGATTCGCGCACGCATTGGCTCGGTCGAGCACCCCAGCCTGCCCGAGCACTATATTGAGTGGATCGCCCTTGAGGCCGAGGGCCGCTTAGAGGTCCATTACCTTGAGCCCGGCATGAAGCCCGCGACGTTTTTCGCGGGCGGCTCCAAGACCGGTACCGTCTATGCCTATTGCAACCTGCACGGGCTATGGTCCGCGACGTTCTAGGAGCGCGCCCCCGCTCGGGGTATCATAGCTAGCATATGCACATGCGAGCGCCGGCTGCATTATGCGGCCGGCGCTTTTACTACGACAACGATGGGTTACGACGGAAAGGGCTGAGCCATGAAGCTCGCGCTTGCACAGATCGATATGCGCCTGGGTGATATTGAGGGCATTTGCGGCCGCATCGAGGACCAGGCTCGTCTGGCCCACGAGCGCGGGGCGCGCGTGCTGTGCGTTCCGGCTCCGCTCTTTATGGGCGCCATGCCCGGGGGCCTGGTGGGCACTGCCGACTTTGAGCACGACATGCTTGCCGGCTTGACTGGTGTCGCCGAGCGTATCCAGGAGCTTGACATGATCTGCATCGTGCCCGCGGCGGTTTCGTTTGAGGGCCAGCCGCTGCTCGACTACATGATGCTCAAGGACGGTCATGTGGTGCCGGCGCGTTCGAGCATTGCCCTGCAGCGTGGTGAGAACAACGACACGCGTTGGGCGCCGCCGGTGTTCGACGTGGACGGCGTGCGCATTGCCGTGATTTTTGACTTGGACCGCGAACTCGAGATGTTGCCGACCGGTGTTGACCTCATTGCGTATTTCCAATTCAACGCGTTTGACATGACCGACCGCGAGACTGCTGCCATTGCCGCCGTACGCAGCGGCGCCTACCGCAAGATCGCATCCAAGCGCAGCGTGTGGTTTGCCTGCATGGCGCCGGTCGGTGCTTATGACGAGTCGGTGTATACCGGCGGTTCGTTTGTGCTCGACGACTGCGGTCGCGTGGTGGCCCAGGCGCCGTGTTTTGAGGAGAGCCTGCTGGTTCAGGAGATTCAGCGCGGCGTGATGCTCGATGCCCTGGAAGATCACGAACTGCCCGAGTTCCGTTCCGAGGAGTGGCTGTGGCAGGCGCTGGTGCTCGCCGTGCGCGACAACGCCCGAGCCCACGGTGCGTCGCGTGCTGTGGTGGCGCTCGAGGGCGACTTGCCGTCGTCCCTGCTGGCGGCGCTGACCGTCGACGCTCTGGGCCCGCGTAATGTGATTGGCCTGGTGCTGGGGCGCAACCGTATCTTTACGCCGGCGCAGGAAGAGGCCGAGGCTGCCCGCTGTGCCGCCGTCCGCGCCATCGCCGAGCGTCTGCACATTCGCACCGTCGAGCGCGATGCACCGGATGCGGCGCGTGTGCTCGATCGCGACGTGTCGGCGGGCGATGCCGAGCGTCTGCGCTCGCGCACGCTGGGCCTCATGCTGGAGGACACGGCGCTCGAGCTGGGTGCGATGGCGCTGAGCCCGCTGTCCAAAACCGAGTACGCGCTGGCGGCGCCGGCGCTTTGCGGCGGCTACCAGGGCGATTACGCGCCCTTTGGCGATGTGTACCTGTCGACGCTTGAGTTTGTGGCGCGTGTGCGCAACCGCACGTCTGCCGTGGTGCCCCAAGAGCTCGTGACGCTCAACGCGGTGGAAGATTATATGGAGCGAGTGCTGGCGCAGGCGCTCTCGACGCTCGACGGTCCGGTCGATATGCTCGACCGCGCGGCACAGCTGCTCGGCGGGCTTGAGCCGGGTGAGGTCGATGGCGCGCTCGAGGCGCACGTGGACCGCAATCGATCTTTCGACGACATCCCGATGGCCGCTGGCAAGCCTGAGGCCTGCTCGCTGCTGCTGATGCTCGTTCGACAGGGTGAGGCTGCCCGCCGCATGTTGCCGACGGCGCCGATCGTTTCGTCCCGTTCGTTTGCCGAGCGCTCCTGGCCGTACATGCTCGCGTGGTCCGACCTGGGGCTTAACGGCAAGGAGCGTATGACGGTCGATTCGCTGGCGCGCGCCGAGGTGCGCCGTTTTGCTGACGAGGATACGAGCGAGCGCGTGCGAAACGAGATGATGGGCGTGCTGGGCGAGCTACTGGGTATTTCGCCCGAACAAATGGAGGAGTTGCGCTCTGAAGACGGTCAGCGTCGTTTACACGAGGGAATGAAAAAGTTCGAGGGCGAGGTTCAGGACGCCATCGATAAGATGATGGGCGGCCAGGGCGGACCGCAGAGTGGGCCCCAGGGCACGCCGATGCCGCATCCGCCGGTGGATCCGAGGCAGTTCCCGTTCTTTAGCCAGAACTAGGGCAGACGGAAACATTGCGGGAGAGATTCTCTTACACACATTGCTTCTGCCGAATCTATCTTGCTTTAAGCACTTTGCCCCCGTTGTGTTATTCTAGAACAGACGTTCGTGAATAGTGCGCGAGGCCTTGTCTTGCGCCGTACTTGTGGCGAGGGGAGGTTGGCTTGGTTATCTTGGGCATTGACCCCGGTTTGGCCCATACGGGTTGGGGGATTATCGAGGAGCGGCGTGGCGAGGTTCGCTGCCGTGCCTATGGCTGCATCGAGACCAGTGCCGGAAGTCCGCTCGCGGTGCGCCTGTCGCATATCGCCCATGACCTTAAGGGTGTCGTCGAGCGTTATCGACCCGATACCGCTGCCATCGAGAGCATCTACTTTGGCGCCAACGTTCGCTCGGCCATTCCTACGGCGCATGCCCGCGGCGCTGCACTCGTGGCTCTTTCGGAATGCGCGCTCGAGATCGGCGAGTACACGCCTATGCAGATTAAGCAGGCTGTGGTGGGTACCGGTGCCGCAGATAAGCGGCAGGTCGCCTATATGGTGCGCACGCTCACGCAGCTCGATCACGACCCGCATCCCGACCATGCCGCCGATGCCCTGGCCTGTGCCATCTGCCACGTAAACCTCAGCCGCACCCGCGCCCTTACCGGTGGCGAGTTCTATCAACAGAGAGGAACCGGATACTGATGATTTCCCAGCTCCACGGAACGCTTGTCGAGGCCACGATGAGCTCCGCTGTCGTCGACGTGTCGGGCGTTGGCTTTGAACTCGGCATCTCGGGTAGCACTGCGGCCACGTTGCCGACGCCCGGCGGCGAGGTCCGCCTCTACACGCGTATGCAGGTGCGCGAGGACGCCATGACACTTTTCGGTTTTTCCTCTAAGGATGAGCGCACGATGTTCGACCGGCTCGTGTCCGTCTCGGGCGTTGGCCCGCGCTTGGCGCTCGCCGTACTTTCCACCTATACCGTGGGACAGCTGTATTCCCTGGTGATGGCCGAGGACGACAAGGGCATGGCCAAGGTGCCCGGCGTGGGCAAAAAGACCGCCCAGCGCCTCATCTTGGAGCTCAAGAGCACCTTTGCCAAGGACAAGGGCTTTGTGCCGGTCGACGTGATCCCGGGGCAGGTTGCGATGCCCGTGCCCGCCGCCGCTCCTTCGGCGATCGATGACGCCCGTGCGGCACTCCTTTCCATGGGCTTTAGTCCGCAGGAGACCGATGTTGCCCTGAGCGGGTATGATGGGCAGGATATGCGTGTCGAGGATTTGCTCGGCGCGGCGCTTAAGCGACTCGGAATGGATTCGTGATGTGGGAAGCCGATGACTCTCAGGACCTGTGGACGACGCCCGGCAACTCGCCGGCGGCATCCATGGCGCACGGTGAACGCATGGTGGGCTCGGAGCTGACGGCCGAGGACCTCGATGTCGACCGTACCCTGCGCCCCCAGCGCCTGGATGACTACTGCGGCCAGGAGCACATCAAGCAGAGTCTGCGCGTGCTTATCGAAGCGGCGCAGAGTCGTGGCGAGACGCTCGACCACGTGATCTTCTCGGGTCCTCCGGGCCTGGGCAAGACCACGCTGGCCACCGTTATCGCCAACGAGCTGGGCGCTCAGATCAAGACCACGAGTGGCCCTGCCATCGCGCGCACGGGCGACCTGGCGGCCATCCTTACTAACTTGCAGCCGGGTGATGTGCTGTTTATCGACGAGATCCACCGCCTCAACCGTTCGGTCGAGGAGGTCCTGTACCCCGCGATGGAGGACTTTGCCCTCGATATCGTGATTGGCAAGGGTCCGGCGGCGCGCTCGATTCGCCTGGATATCCCCAAGTTTACGCTGGTAGCGGCAACGACCCGCTCAGGCATGTTGACCGGCCCGTTGCGCGACCGCTTTGGCATTTCATATCGCCTGGATTACTACACGGTCGAAGAGCTCGCGCAGATTGTGACGCGCTCGGCAACTATCCTTGGCGTGGCGATCGACCATCCGAGCGCGCTCGAGATCGGCTCGCGTTCGCGCGGCACGCCACGTCTTGCCAACCGCCTGCTCAAGCGCGTGCGCGATTACGCACAGGTGCGTGGCAACGGCCCTATCGAGCTCGATATCTGCCGCCAGGCGCTCGAGTTCTTCGAGATCGATGAGCTCGGTCTGGACTGGATGGATATTCGCATTTTGGAGACGCTCGCTAAGACGTTCTCCGGTCGCGCCGTGGGACTTACGACCCTTGCCAGCGCGGTGGGCGAGGACCCGGGCACGCTCGAGGATGTCTATGAGCCCTATTTGCTGCAGTGCGGGTTGATGATTCGTACGCCGCAGGGCCGTCAGGCAACCCTTCGCACCTTTGAGCACCTGGGGATTGAACCTACCGTTTAGGGCGATTTGTTTTGGCGGGCTGTTGGGCTATCGCTGGGCATCGGGTAAACATATCGCCGTTCATCGGTTATGGGCGTTTTACTATTGCGCGCCCGTGCTATGCTGAATTGGTCTTTTTCTCATTCGGTAACGAAAGGACCGCCCATGCCTACTGACATCGAAATCGCACGTTCTGTCACGCCGCTGCCTATTACCGAGGTGGCCAAGAACGCCGGCGTCGACGTTAAGCACCTTATTCCGTACGGCTTCGACAAGGCTAAGGTCGACTATTCACTGCTCAACGAGCCGACTGACCACCAGGCCAAGCTCGTCCTCGTGACTGCCATCAACCCCACACCCGCTGGCGAGGGTAAGACCACCACGACCATCGGTCTGGCCGATGGCTTGCGCCGACGCGGCGTCAAGAGTGCCGTGGCCCTGCGCGAGCCTTCGCTCGGCCCCGTCTTTGGCGTTAAGGGCGGCGCTGCCGGCGGCGGCTGGGCTCAGGTCATCCCCATGGAGGATATCAACCTGCACTTTACCGGTGACTTCCATGCTATCGGCGCCGCCAATAACCTGCTGGCCGCCATGCTCGACAACCATATTCAGCAGGGCAATCAGCTCGGTATTGACGTTAAGCGCATCACTTGGAAGCGCGTCGTCGATATGAACGACCGTCAGCTGCGCCACGTCATCGACGGTATTGGCGGTAAGGCCCAGGGCGTGCCGCGCGAGGACGGCTTCGATATCACCGTCGCCTCCGAGGTCATGGCAATCCTGTGCCTGTCTACAAGCATTAACGACCTCAAGGAGCGCCTGGGCGAGATCGTCGTCGGCTACAGCTTTGCCGGCGAGCCCGTCCGCGCCCGCGACCTTAAGGCCCAGGGTGCCATGGCCGCGTTGCTTAAGGACGCGCTCAAGCCCAACTTGGTGCAAACGCTCGAGGGCACGCCTGCGTTTGTCCACGGCGGCCCCTTCGCCAACATTGCCCACGGCTGCAACTCTATCATGGCCACGCGTATGGCGATGCGCTTTGGCGATGTCGCCATTACCGAGGCCGGCTTCGGTGCCGATTTGGGTGCCGAGAAGTTCCTCGACATTAAGTGCCGCATGACGGGCGTTCGCCCCAGCGCCGTCGTGGTCGTCGCCACCGCTCGTGCGCTGAAGTACAACGGTGGCGTCGCCAAGGCCGACCTCAACGAGGAGAACCTCGAGGCACTCAAGGCCGGCATGCCCAACCTGCTGCGTCACGTCGACAACATCCAGAACGTTTATGGTCTGCCCTGCGTGGTCGCCATCAACCGCTTCCCGACGGACACCGAGGCTGAGCTTGCGCTCATCGAGTCCGAGTGCCAGAAGCTCGGCGTCAACGTTAAGCTTTCCGAGGTCTGGGCCAAGGGCGGCGAGGGCGCGCTCGACTTGGCCGATGAGGTCATGCGCTTGATTGAGCAGCCGAGCGAGCTCAAGTTTGCTTACGAGGACGGCGCCGATATTGCCGACGCTCTCGAGGCCGTTGCCACTAAGGTTTACCGAGCCGATGGCGTCGACTTTACGCCCGCTGCCAAGCGTCAGCTCGCCGAGCTGCGCGAGAACGGCTTTGGCAACCTGCCGGTGTGCGTCGCCAAGACCCAGTACAGCTTTAGCGACAACGCCAAGGCCCTGGGCGCTCCCGAGAACTTCCGCATCACGGTGCGTGAGCTCAAGGTTTCCGCCGGTGCCCACTTTGTGGTCGCACTGACTGGCAGTGTTCTGACCATGCCGGGCCTGCCCAAGGTCCCCGCGGCCGAGAACATCGACGTCGACAACGACGGCAACATTACCGGCCTGTTCTAAGCCTGCTGCCCATAGCTGCTTGTCCGCCCCGTCGCGCCTACCAAGGCCCGGCGGGGCTTTTTTATCCTTAGGCCCGCGCATGTCTTGTAGATACCGACGGGCTCTGCCCATCATAGGCTTATGCGCGGGTAGAATGCATGGATAACTTGATGCTCACGCGCGACGGAAAGGAATCGTTGCATGGATCAGGACAAGACAACCGTGATGGGCGGCTACGGCTCCGCGCAGGCTGGCGATAGCGCCGATGCGACCCGCGTTGTTCCCAACCCCGGTTATACCGACCCCGCCGCGACGCAGCCTTCTGCCGAGCCAACCCGGGTTATGGGCTATGGCGACACAGCGCGGGATTCTTACGCTGCATCTTCGCAAGGCCCCTATGGCAACGCAACTCCGGACCCGTTTGATTACGCGCCGCAGGATTCTTATGTCGTCTCGACACCGAATCCCTATGATGACCTGCCGCAGAATCCCATTCCGCAGCCTCAGCAGACGACGTATATGCCTCGCACGGCGCAGCCTCGCTACGAGTCACGCGAGCCGTATCGCGAGTACCCCAAGTCGATTCCGCAATATGGCGAGGACGAGGAGAAGAAGCCGTCGCGTTCGTCGAGCGTGATCAAGAAGATTCTCATCGTGCTGGCGATCTTCTTTGCGCTGTCGGTTGTGTTTGCCATTGTGTCGGGCATGCTCAACAAGCGAGGGAGTTCAACGGCCGATACTACTGCCGAGCAAACCGAGTCCGCCTCGTCTAGCACCGTCGATCTGAGCGATATCCCGGGGCAGTACTGGTCCAACGCCAAGAAGCTCCTCAAGTCGCGCGGCGCTGATCTTTCGAATGCCGTGGTCCTGACTGATGATGGCTCAACGCCCGTCGTCGATGCCAACTGGGTCGTTACTTCTGCTTACTATAACGACAGCGGCAACCTCGAAATTCAGCTCACGCACAAGAACAGCTCGGGCAACTCACCCGACGGCCAAAGCGGTACCGACAGCTCGAGCTCCAATACGCTGGAGGACTTGAGCAACAAGGCACAGGAGTTGGGAGACAAGGCGCAAGAGCTGGGCGATACGGCACAAAACCTGGGCAATACCGCGCAGAACTTGGGCGACATGGCGACGGATGCCTGGAGCGCCCTGCAAAACGGCATCTCGGGCGCGCAGGGAAACTAGCTGTTAAGTGGGCTACAGCTGCTCTGCTGGACGGTCGGGCGAGCTAAAGCCCGAATCAAACGTGACGACGCATGAGACATCGGGCCGGCGCTCGTGCACGATGCGCGTGACGAGCTCCAGCAGCTCCTCGTCGGATATGTCAAAGCCGTCGGGACGCACAAGGTCAAATGACACAAAGCCATCGTGTTCGTGAAGGTCGTGGATGGAAAGCTCGGGGTCGATCTGCATGACGCCGCGCTTGACCCAGCCGCGCAGATCGTCGCCGGTTGTTGCGATGGGGTCGCAGTGCAGCGTGATGCCGATGCCCATCTGGCGCTTGATATCGTGCTCGATGGTGTCCAGGATCTCGTGGTGCTCAAATGCGTCGCCCTCGCCGGGCATCTCCACGTGGGCGCTGGCAAACTGACGACCAGGGCCGTAGTCGTGCACCATCAGGTCGTGTGTGCCCAAGACCTGCGGATAGGACATGATCTTGTCGCGGATTGCCTGGACGAGCTTGGGGTCGGGCGCTTGCCCCAGCAACGGGCTGATGGCGTCGCGCACTAGGCCCATGCCGCTGATGCAGATGAAGATGCCCACGCCCAAGCCCGCCCAGCCGTCGAGGTCAAAGCCGGTCGTTTGCGAAATAAGCGCCGCCGCTAAGACCGAGCCCGAGGTGATGACGTCGTTTTTGGAGTCCTGCGCCGTGGCGATGAGCGTCTCTGAGTCGATGCGGTCGCCCAGCGTGCGGTTGAACGCGGCCATCCAGAGCTTAACGAGCATGGATGTAGCCAGTGCTGCAAGGGAAACGAGCGTGTAAGCGGTGGGGGAGGGCTTGATGATCTTGGTAACGGACTCGAGGATCAGGTTGATGCCGACGGCGCAAACCAGGACGGCGACGAACAGGCCGGCTAGGTACTCATAGCGGCCGTGGCCATAGGGGTGGCCTTCGTCTGCCGGGCGGCTGGCAAGGCGGAACCCGAGCAGGCTCACGATGTTGCTCGAGGCATCGGAGAGGTTGTTGAAGGCATCGGCGATAAGCGAGACGGAGCCGGCGAGCAGGCCCGCGATGCCCTTGGCCAGGCACAGGGTGATGTTGAGGCCAATGCAGATGAGGCTTGCGGCAAAGCCCGCGTTGGTGCGGCAAGATGCATCGACCGGCTCGCCCTCGCTGCCGGGAACAAGCGTATGTACCAGCCGATTTACAAATAGCATAGCGGTCGTCCTCACAATCATGTTTAAGGGGATAGTGTAGCTCGCGCGGAGGCGCTGTGCACCGATGCTCAGAAAATGCAGCAATAGTCTGCCGGTGCTAACGAGCGAGCCTTCTCGTCTGCCAAGGTGGTCCATTTTGGGCCACATGGGTATGGGCATGTGCCTGTTTGCTCGACATACTTAATGTCGACAGCCCCTGCGCAAAGGAGGATGTATCCATGGACGAGATGTTTGCCATTAAATGTCAAAACTGCGGCGGCCCTATGTACTCGCACCAAGCTAAGCGCAGCTTTGAGTGCGCCTATTGCGGCGCGGTCATTCCGTGGCAGGCGGACGCCGGAGAGCCCAAGAGCGCTTTGGGCATTCGCCATACGCCGTTGACGGTGGTGGATGGACTGCTCAAGCTCACGCATGTGTCGCAACTCGAGCGCCCGGAGGACCCGGACTGGTATTTCTTCAATTCGCACTGGCGCAATCAGTCGGTCCTGGAACATCTGCTGTGGGAGGATCGCGGCACGGCGCAGGAGTTCCAAGAGGCCACACATGTGAGCATTCCTTGCCCCTTCTGCGGAGCGTCCTTTGAGGGTGAGTCAACGCAGCGTGTGTTTGAGTGCCCGTCCTGCGGCAACAAGATCGGCATTGCCGACCTGCTCAAGCCCGGTACGTTTAGCAAGCGCCTGACCTTGGGCGTGGGTGCGGAGTATGTGCCGGAGCAGGGTATTCCATGCGAAATCTCGCCGCAGCAGGCGCGTGCCAACGCACTGCAGCTGGTGCACCAGTATGCGGAAGCCTTTGCCGGGCACGACGTGGAAGACGCGATCCAAAACGACATGATGCTCTTCTATTTCCCCATGGCGCTGGCGGACTTGCGCATGATGGCGTCCTTCCCGGGCAAGGGTCTGAGCAAGGAAACCCTGGTGTACTACGAGGTGCTCGACTGGGCATACCCGAGGGCAAACTACCTGGATGTTCGCCTCATGGGCATTTTGGAGCCGTGGGACTTTGCCAAGGTCGGTCCGTTCGATCCCGCCATGCAGGAAGGCGATTTCCGCGTCGTCTCCGTCGATGCGTCTACCAAGGACCAGGTGGTCATTGATAAGCTGGCGCTCGACGTTGCGGGCAACGACGTCGAGGTTGTACTGGGGCTCAATAAAAAGAGCATCCGCACCTGGGCGCGCAAGGCTCGCAAGCATAAGGACGGCCTGGTGATGGTGCCGGTTTACTTTGTCGACCGTCCGGCAACGGACAGCCGCGACGGCGAGCAGGTGCGCATCGCCGTAAACGGCCAGACGGGTCGTGCGGCCGCGGTGGTGTTTAGCGACAAGCGCGAAACGCATATCGTGGCGCCGCTCAACCCGAGCCTGCATCTGTCCGGCGAGAGCACCGTGCACGCCACGCCCATCGAGGTCAAATACGTTAAATCGCCCTTCCTATACCAGATCGTGCGCCGTGGAGGTGGCGAGCAACCGCGCCAGGTTGCAGCGGCAGCTGAGGGTTCCTACCGAGAAGAAAAGCCCAAACGCAAGGGCTTGTTCGCTGCGATCTTTGGTAAGTAGGGGAGTGGTGCCGGGGCGTCGGGCTGCATCGCAAGGTCATGAGACGAACTTAAGACTGCTGGGAACGTGCTACCATTGCCGATAGCCTTAATCTTGTAAGAAGCGGAGGCCAGATTATGGGTTTTGCGGATCAGCAGCTTCAGCTTCAGGTACCGTATTCTCCTGACGACACGTTTAATGCCTTGAAGGCAGCTATGGAAAAGCTGCCTAAAGTAAAAGTTGATAGTGCATCGCCCACAACAAGAACAGTTGCAGCCGAGATTGGTATGAGCCTTTGGTCTTGGGGCGAAAAATATCAGTATTTCGGTTGTTCCAGTTGAAGGCGGATCTGGCGTTACTGTCAAGTCGTCATCTAAGGTCAGGGCAAACGTATTAAACGGGGGCAAAAATGCAAAGAATATTGCCAAGATAGTCGATGCCCTATCGAAGGAGCTCGAGCGGTATCCGCAGGTTTCACAGACTATTGAGACGCTGGCGGATAGTGGTTGATGTAGTTGCAAGGCTTGAGAGGCTTGCAGCACTGCGTGAGAGTGGAGTACTTACCGAGGAAGAGTTTGCTGCAGAAAAGGCAAAAATCCTTTCGTAATCAGGCACGATGGTTGGATTTGCATTCTATTATTGAACTTGTTTATACCAGGCTGAAAACATCGTGTGTAATAAAGGTGCGTAGTAGCCTCGTCTTGATTGGCGGATGTAAATAAACGGTGGAACGGCTGTAAAAGAGCCTTGCCACTGGGTAAAATCAGGATGTGCCGCGGAACCCGCTCCTCAGTCGGTCAACTTTGGAAGCGCGGGCAACGCAGGTACTATCGTCTAAAGGGCCGGGTGCGACCGGCCCTTTGCATGACTCCCTTCGCTATCCGTTACTGCTCATATTCCCGCCAGATCGAGTAGAGGTTCCGGACGATGCCGGTTACATACATCGAGAGGCGCAGGATTTCAAGAAACAAGTTCATAGGCTTCCCCCCAATCGGAGATCGGAGCGTTGCCCGCAGGCGGATTCCGCGGCAGTCGTAATTCTACCTCACAGGCCGCGGCGGGAGACATCCTACCCGCCCCATGGCTTGGAGCAGTGTCGATCTAACGGGCAATCAAGCCTCTAGTTCTCTTTGAATTGAGCAAGCATCTGCCCGAAGAAGCTTAGTTCGGATGGCTCATAAATGATCGAACCGCCGTCCGCGGTCCTGTAGACCCCGCAGGGGAGGTAACGCCCGTCGGGGAGGACATAGAGGCTGGCTTCCTCCTTCAGTCCTACTGGAAATAGCGGAATCCCGTTTTCGTCCACTTGGAACTCGTTTATATTTGCGATCTTCCTCTCCATGATGCCTCCTGCCTTATTTCTTGAATGGCGCCTTAAAACAGGCAGCTCTCAATCAGCTCTTTGCCGCGCAGAGTGTCGATCCACTCCTGTGGGATGGCTTTGAGACCGTATGTCGTGCCGGCGAGGGCGCCGGCGACGGCTGCGGTGGTGTCGGTGTCGTCGCCTAGGTTGACGGCGGCAAGCACGCAATCTTCGTAGCTGTTAGTGTTGACGAAACACCAGGTGGCTGCCTTAAGCGTGTCGCGCACGAAGCCGCCGGACCTGATTCCCTGCTCCGGTATGCTTTTCAGCTGGAGCGCCCACGAGGGAAGTGTGCCATTCAGCACGCCTCTCATCAGCTCGACAAATATAACGCATGCGTCGGTCGACGTTCTGTGGGCGTGCGTAATCGCGGAGACCTTGCTGACCTCTTCGTCTGTCGCATCGGTGAACGCCAGGGGAGCGATGCGCATGAGCGATCCGTTGCCGTTGTCGCGCTCGCCGGAGCCTCCTTTGCCGGTGCGCAGGGCGCGGGCGGTCGTACCGCCGTAATCGAAAACGCCGTCGATCGTATACTCGCCACGGGCAATCCAGCTTACGAACTTGTCGCGCATGTCCGCGGTGTCGATGTGCCCGAGCTCCCTAATCGAGTCGCAGGTAGCAAGCGTCATAGATGTGTCGTCGCTCCAGGTGCCGGCGGGTTGCCCATGCGTGCCGTAGCCGATCATGTCCGTGCATTCGAACGCACCGCGGGGCCTGAACTCGTAGGGAACGCCCAGCGCGTCACCGACGGCAAGCCCATAGATGCAGTCGCGCAGTGTTGTTTTCGGTCTGTCTGTCATGGAAAGCTCCTCTTATCCCGGGTGATGTGGAGCGCCGTCGGGGGTATCGGTCGCAACGTGCCGCTACCCTTGCGCTTCGCCATTAGTCGCTTCGTTGATGGCGCGGTACTCGGCACTCAGCTCGCGCGCCAGCTCTTCCTTGCTTGGAAGATACGGCAGGTATTTGGCGGCAAACACTTGGTCGTTGTCTTCGGGCAGCGTATACTCGACGATCGAATCGCTTTTGTCCGCGCAGAGCACGATGCCTATGGGCGGATTGTCGCCTTCGTTCATGAGCTCACGCGTGTAGTAGTTCACATACATTTGCATCTGGCCCAGGTCCTGATGCGTAAGGTCATCGGTCTTAAGGTCGATGAGCACGAAGCAGCGCATCAGATAGTTGTTAAAACAAGGTCAATATAGAAATGGCGCCCATCAAAGGTGATGCGCTTTTGGCGCGCCTCGAAAGCGAAGCCACGGCCAAGCTCCAGCAGGAACTTCTGAAGATGTGTGATGAGCGCCTGCTCTAGATCGCTCTCGCGAAACGCAGTATCGTCCGAGAAACCTAAAAACTCCAGCACATATGGGTCGCGGATGATATCCTCGGGGCGATGAGCCGGGGTGCTCTTTTGGATTTCCTGGGTGACGACCTCCTTGTCCTTGCTGGCAAGTAGGCGCTCTCGGAACATGGTGTTGATCTGGCGTTCGAGCTGACGCGTGCTCCAGCGAGAATCGGCGCATTCGTTCATGTACCATGTTCGAGTTTCGGGGTCAGGAATGCGTATTAACCTGCGGTAATGTGTCCAGCTCAATTCGGGACGCAGTGAGTCCCGAATTGGAAATGCAAGATGGAACTGACGCATTTTACGCAGCTCTCTTGCTTCAAAACCTTTACCAAAATCTTTGGTAAGTTTGATTGCGAGGGCCTTGAGCAGTGCCTCTCCATACTTGGCGCGCTCCTCTCCGCCCTGCTCATCAACAATGCTCTTGCCGATCTCCCAATACGCCTCAACCATCGCAAAGTTAACGGCGGTATAAGCCTTGTCGCGAGCGGCGTTGAGAATCGAGGAAACCTGCTTGTAAAAACCTTCGGGCACGATTGCCGATTCTCCACGGTTTACCAGTTCGCCCATCACTGTCGCCCCACTTTCCTCTTGTGGAATGCATCTTTATCGTATCTAGTTTAAAGCCTCGCGCGGACACGAATTGCTGTGCTGTCTGGCACCTTCGCATGGGAGCCTTGCGGTGACTAAAATGTGGCCATAGAGACAGTTTTAACGAACCCCATGGGAGTGGCACGCATGGACAACAACACCTTGCTGTTTCAGGACAAGGGTTCGGGTAGGTTTAAAGACGTCAAGATCTACCCTAACCGTATTGAGGTGCTCAAGAAGGGCACGTTTGGTGGCAAGCACACCGAGATTGTCTATCTTAAGGACATCACGGGGGTCAACAGGATCAAGGGCCGCGACGTTTTCCTACGTAACAGGCTGTTGACCGCTTGCGTCTTTAGCCTGAGCAGCCGTGCGAGGGCCCAGGAGTTTGTTAACGCGCTGAACATGGTGATGTAGCCCATGGCGGCGTTCGGGCCAAGGTAAAAATCGGGGGCGCAGAACGGTGTCCTGCGCCCCTCATTAAATCAATGTGTCCAAAAGGGCCGGCTGGCCTAATCGTCAACGTCTCCGTTGTCTTCGCGGTCATTTGCAAGCATTGCTGCGCCGGCGACCGTCGTCGCCACGGCGGCAGCGGCGAGCCCGGCGGCAATGCCGGAGACGTCGCCCGTGTCGGCGAGTTTTCCGCCCGAGTTCTTGCCCTTGTTGCCCTTACCGTTCTTATCAGTGCTGCCTGCGTTGGAACCCGTGCCACCGTCGGTGCCGGTGCCGGTGCCGGTGCCGCCTGCACTGCCCGAGGCCGCTACGGTAAAGCTTGCGGCTCCGTCGGTGGCAAGCGTGTAGTTCTGCGCCGCGTCGCCCAAGAGACCGTTCACGCGCACCCAGTACGTTCCTGCGGCAAATGTTTCGCCCTCGGCCATTGCCGTGCCCGGAGCGCCGTTCGCGTCGCGCACAAACTCGAGCTGGGCCGTGCAGGCATCGGTTTCGAGCTTGCCCTCGAGTGATGCCGCAATCTTGGCGCGCACGTCTTCGCCGGCCTTAAGGCCTTCGAGTCCCTCAAAATGGGGCGTCAGCGCGCGTGGATCGATATCGATGGGCACGGAGCCCCGCAGCTCCGTAACGGTCTCGTTGCCCAAGGCGTCGACATCAACGTATTCGATGGCAAATGCACGGCCCGAGGCTGCTACGTTGAGTACGTTGCTGCTGTCGACGAGGCGGAAATGACCCTCGCCAATGGTCTTGCCATCCTGGAGTGAGGCATCGCTCAGCGAGTCGCCGTATGTCATGCGCATACGGGTCGGGAGGTAGTACGAAGCTGTCTGCTTGTGCTGTGCATCGTAATTGCGCTGGTAGATGCTCCGGGCCAGCGCCGCATCAACAAAGTCGGATGCGATGATGCCAATGTGCTTGAGGTAATCTGACTTTGTATCCTCGATGCCGCTGGGATTGATGTACGGGCTCTTGTACAGATGCTCGTTGACTACTCGTGCCGAGGTAAAAGGATTGCCTCCGTGCGACAAGCCCGTGCAGCTGGTGTAGTTGATAGACCAGCAACGCTCCTGGACTTGCACCTTGGCCCTGTCATCGTCCACGACGTCCACCTTGTTGCGCGTGCGCCCGGTCGTTTCCTTCAGCGCATTATCGACCCAGCTGAGCTTGTCGGTTCCCGTGAGTTTGTACTTGTCCTGGGCGTATACCTTGGTGCAATAGGGCTCTTTGTCGCCTGTTTCCCCCGCGGCTTCAAAGCCCCGCGCGTCTTGGACGAGACACATAGTGGTGCTGTCGGAGTGAGCCTTGATCTTGTCATCCCATTCGGTAAGGTTGAGGCCCCACGTATGGCCGCTTGCACTGTTGCCGGCGAGCCTAAATCGACGCAGCAGAACGATCTTTCCGCGCACCTCGCCCAGCGTGGGGACGTGGCTCGACGTGTAGAACAGGTTGGGGTTATCGGCCATAACCTTGGCGAAGGCCGTCGTTATGCTTTCGTCGGTAGCCTCATCGTTGCCGCGCGATACGAGCATGATGAGCGCTTCTGACAGGTTTTCGTTCAAAAACGTTTTGAAGTACCCGATGACATCGGAGAGATGCAGATAGTTCCCGTCTTTTTTGAGTAGGTAGACAATCCCGTGGTCGATACCGGGGTCGTCGCCCTTTCCGAGTCGGATATCAAAATAGCGGATTCCCTCGAGCAACTGCGTGGGAATGTAATCCTGCTGGCATTTTACTTGCGAGGATTGGGGCTCAGTGTCGTTGTCCACGCTGCAGGTGCCCGAATCGTGCGTACCCGGGATGCTCAGCTCGTCGAGGAACTTGTTGTCGTCGACGTATTTCATCCAACATGGCCCATCGACGTAGCTGCTGTACGTGATCCAGTCGAGGCTGCTAACCGTGGCATCGTTCTTTTTCATGTCGTAACCGATAAGTTCGAGCTCCCACGGAATGCTCTTACTCTTATGGCAGATCTTATTGTTGTCCTGGTCTTTGCCGTTCGATTCTATTGCCAAGTACTTAATGTCTTTTTTCTCGGTTTCTTTCTCGACCGTGCGGTCTCGGATGATATAGGTTCCGTTTGATTGACGCTCGAACGCAAAAGCGCGGCTGGGCTTGTTGTCATACTCGCCGCCCCATACGTGGATGACCTTTCCGTCTTTGTCCGAGTCGTCGTCGACCGACCAAATGCTGTAGCCCGTCTTTTATGCTCTTCGAAATTGAGCAAGGTGCGGATAGCATACCAGTTTGTATCGTCATTCTTGGTCGTTACGTTCTCAAGGATGAGCTTGTTGGACGTACCGTCATTAAACAGGTGGCAGACGTTGCCGCGAACGTTGCCGTCTTGGTTGACGCTTGCAGTACGAAAATAGCCCGCGGGGCGAAGGCGAATGACGAAATTACCGAGGTGCTCCGCCGGTTTGGGCGTGTCGTCTGCAAATGCCGCTCGCAGGGGAATGCCCGGTGCCGCGGTTTCTGGCAGGCTTGCAAGCGGCGACAGCGCCGCAAGACCTAAGCCCAGCGTAAATGCTCGGCGGCTGATGGCATGGTGTTCGGTCATAACTCCTCCATTCGCAGCGTGCGGTTATGCGATAGTTTTGGTCACTATACTGCCCAGATGTTTAAAGATGCTGGTTTAATTGTCTGCGCGGCGCAATAAATCGGTGGGCGGACGTGTTGAGGTGTTTGTCGTTTTCGTACTGTTGCCACATTTGGGGCGGTTCCGGCGTCCGGCGCCCTCGCGTTCGCCGGCTACCGGCATAAGAAAGGGAGGGCCGGTTTACCGGCCCTCCCTGGGTACGAAGTGCTGGGGCACCGCCGCTTGTTAGCGCTGCGCCCGTGTTTCCCGTTGCGCTCGCCAGTCGCTTAGCGCTTGATCTCGATATCGTCGAGCTTGACGTCCATGGCCTCAGTCTTGGCCTTGGCGATGTCATCGGCAAATTCCAGGGACTTCATCATGGCTTCGACGGCGTCCTTGTGCTCCTCGACGTTGTCGATGCGCACGTAGACGCTGCCGCCCTCAACGTCGGTGAAGTACTCAGTCGTTACGCCGCCCGAGTGCGTGAAGTAAGCACTGCGCCAGGTCTTGCCGTTGTATTTAACGGGGTCGCTTTCGGTCCATCCGGAGTTGGCCTTCCACTTTGCCTCGTAGTCGAACAGCTCGTCGGCGTTCTTGTCGGGGTCGAAGACAGGAATGAAGCGGTCGCTCGCGTGCTCGCTTTCGGTGAACTTAAACTGGGCCCTGTCGGCCGTGTCGCCGGCAACGTCGGTAATCTCGACGCCCTCGGGGACCTCGACCTTAAACCAAATGAAGTCGGTCCTCATATCCACGGCTGACTTTTCTGCTCCGCCGCCACCGCTGCTGCCGGTAGCGCCACCGCTTCCGCCACAGCCCACCAGGGCAACCGCGGCAAAGAGGCTGATGCAGAGGGTGAGAATCGCTAAGGCCTTCTTTTTCATGGTCGTGTCCTCCTCGATCTGTAACCGCCCATGGATTACCTGCCTTTACTGTACGCGCGGGCGGCTCGCTAGGGTGGGCCATGTGTCCCATTCTGAGGGCCGGATTTGCGCCGTTAAGTGGCAATATGCGCGGGCGCAAAAGAGGGGAGGGCCGGCCGATCCGATCCTCCCCTGGCTGGGCGTCCGATCATTTAATGACTGCGCATGCGATGCTGCGTGCGAGCCCCTAATGCTTGATCTCGATGCTCGAAATCTCGACTTCGCGTGCCTCGGAAACTGCCTCTGCCATGTCATCGGGGAACTCGATGGAGTTGAGGAGCGCCTCGGCTTCTTTCTTGTGCTGGTCGAAGTTCGAGATGAGGACGTAGACGCTTCCTGGTTCAACGTCGGTAAAAAGGATGGTTGAGATGCCGCTGTTGTCTTCGTACGTTCCGACGAGCCACGTCCTGCCGTTATATTCGACGGACCCGCCATCCTCCCACTGGAACGTTCCAGTGTGCCTTTCGGCCTGCTCTGCAAAGGACTCTTCGGCCGTCATCTTCTCTTGCCAAACGGGGATGAAACGGTCGACTGTGGTGTTCTCGTTCTCGGGGAAGGTGAGCTGGACCCTGTCGGCATTCTTGCCGGCGGAGTCGCTTACGCCGACGCCCTCGGGCATCTCGACCTTAAACCAGATAAAGTCGGTCTTCTTGGCGACGGGGGCCTTTTCCTTGCTCTCGCTCTTGGCGGTGCTGCCGCTTCCGCCCGATGCGCTCCCGCCGCAGCCGACAAGGGCAAATGCGGCAAAGAGGGCGATGCAAAGGGAAAGAATCGATAGGGTCTTTTTCTTCATGGTGGCGTCCTCCTTGTCTGCCAGGGACATCGTGTGCCGCGGATCGCTGGGGCAGCGGTTACGCATGCACATGATGCCTTTGTTTACTGTGCGGTTATTCCTCCATTCGTCGTCCGGTGCCGTGATGAGCTCGCCCCAACATAGGGCTCCTTACCTATATGTATGCCCCAGTTGCCGCTGCCCGGAAGTCTCGAAAGGTGGGCCATGTGTCCCATGTTTGCGGTGTCGACGCCTATCGTTCGTCATAGTAATCCGCGATGGCCAGGTGCGCTGACGCTCGAGTACTTATGGGCTAGACTTAGCAGCATTATGTGATCGATGCGGTCGGTCGGCGGTTGCCACCCGACCGATGTATATGACTTGAAGGTGCATGTGTATGAGCCAAGAGATGATGGACAAGACCTGCCGCGGGTTTGCCGAGGCGCTTGCCGCGCGCGAGCCGGTTCCCGGCGGCGGTAGCGCGAGCGCCTTTGTGGGCGCGCTGGGCGTCTCGCTGTGCGGAATGGTTGCCCGCTACGGTGCGACTAATCCCGCGCTTGCTGATCGTGCGGATGACCTGACGCGCGCGTTTGCCCAGGCTGATGAGCTGGCCCAGGAGCTTGTCGAGTTGGTTGCCGAGGACGTTCGTGCCTACAGGCGGGTGTCCGCGGCGTACGGTATTCCGCGCGACGATCCGGCTCGAGCGTCCGCGATTCAGGATGCGCTGCATGTGGCCGCTATGCCGCCGTATCGCATTATGGATGCCTGCGGGCGTGCACTGGCGCTGCTCGAGGACATGGCCGACAAGGGTTCGCGTCAGCTGCTGTCCGATGTGGCGTGCGGCGCCGTGTTCTGCCGTGCCGCTATGCAGGGCGCGAGCTTGACGCTCTTTGCGAACACCACGTCTATGAAGGATCGTGCACGCGCCGAGGAGCTCGAGGCAGCGTGCGATGAGCTGCTGGATACGTGGCTGCCGCGCGCCGATGCGCTGGCGCGCCGCGCCGCCGACGCTGCAAGGAAGAGAGGATAGCCATGGCTGAACTGCTGAAGGGTGCTCCCGTTGCTCGCGCTTTGACTGAGGAACTTGCTGCTCGCTGCGCAGTCCTGCGCGAGCGGGGCGTTGTTCCGACGTTGGCTATCGTGCGTGTAGGCGAACGCGAGGACGACCTGTCCTACGAGCGCGGTGCGCTCAAGCGCTGCGAAAAAGTGGGGATTGAGGCTCGTCGCGTTTTGCTTTCTGCCGATGTTTCGCAGGACGAGCTGTTGGCGGCCATCGAGGACATTAACGCCGACCCAGCTGTCCATGGCTGTCTGATGTTCCGCCCGCTGCCCGCCGGCCTTGACGAGAACGCAGCCGCCGCGGCGCTCGATCCCGCCAAGGACGTTGACTCCATGACGCCGGCTTCGCTGCTCACCACGCTTTCGGGGCGCGGCGAGGGTTTTGCTCCTTGCACGGCTGAGGCCGTGTTGGCGCTACTGGATCATTACGGCGTTGAGCTGGATGGGGCCAAGGTCGCGGTCGTTGGTCGGTCGCTGGTGATTGGCCGTCCCGTTGCCGCCATGCTTACGGCTCGCAATGCCACCGTGACGACGTGCCATACGCATACGCATGACTTGGCCGCTGAGTGCCGTGCTGCCGACATTGTGGTTGCGGCCGTTGGACGCGCGCGTACGATTGGCGTGGATGCCGTTCGCGAGGACCAGACGATCATCGATGTTGGCATTAACTGGGATGAGGACGCTGGCAAGCTGGTGGGTGACGTCGATTTTGTTGCCGCGGAGCCGGTCGTTAACGCCATCACGCCCGTGCCGGGCGGCGTGGGCGCCGTGACGACGGCGATCCTCGCCAAACACGTGATCGAAGCGGCCGGGTGCGCATCGAAATAGGCGTTTTGGGCTGTTTGAGGGGTTAGTTCTATACCCCGTGGACAAAAAATGCCAAATATGAGTAGTGTTGCCAAGATACTCACATATATTTTAGGCTAATTTGGCTCTCTAACGATATTTATTATCGATAGAGAGCCTATTTTATTGGACCTATGAGGAATTACATCATCTAATTTTTGAACAAATGTAGACTTTCGACACCCATACGTAGCAAAATTGCTGTTACTAAATTGGTGACAGTACTCATATTTGGCATTTTTTGACCACAGGGGTTGCCAGCGCCGTGGTTTCGCCCTTTTTGCGCCGAAGCGATACACTGTTATCGTTTGATTTCTTCGCTCAAGGAGGATGCGCATGCCGTGCACAACGATTTTGGTCGGTAAGAACGCAAGCTACGACGGGTCGACCCTGGTCGCCCGCAACGAGGACTCGTCCAACGGGGTGTTTGAGCCCAAGCGCATGCGCGTGGTGCATCCCGACGAGCAGCCGCGCGTCTACACGAGCGTCCTGAGCCACCTGACCGTTGAGCTGCCCGATAACCCCATGCGCTACACGAGCGTCCCCGATGTTGTTCCGGGCCACGGCATCTGGGCGGAGGCCGGTTTCAACGAGCTCAATGTGGGCATGTCTGCAACCGAGACGCTCACCACCAACGAGCGCGTTCGCGGCGCCGACCCGCTCGTCGACTACGTGCCCGCCAAGGGCAAGGAGGGCGAGGACGGCTATGTTCCGGCGCAGCCCGGCGGTCTGGGCGAGGAGGACATGGTGACCCTGGTGCTGCCGTATGCCAAATCCGCCCGCGACGGCGTACGCATTCTGGGCGACCTGCTCGAGCGCTATGGCACCTACGAGAACAACGGCATCGCCTTTAGCGACGTGGACGAGATCTGGTGGCTCGAGACCATCGGCGGCCACCACTGGATCGCCAAGCGCGTGCCCGATGACGCCTACGTGACCATGCCCAACCAGCTGGGTATCGACAGCTTTGACCTGGATGACGCCGAGGGCGCCCAGGCCGACCACATGTGCTCCGCCGACCTGCGCGCCTGGATGGCCGAGTGGCATCTGGACCTGACGCCGGGCGTTGAGGGCGACGGTCCGGCGACGGTCTTCAACCCGCGCGAGGCCTTTGGCTCGCACAGCGACAGCGACCATGTCTACAACACGCCGCGCGCGTGGTACATGCAGCGCTGCCTCAACCCCAGCGATGTGTGGGACGGTCCCGAGGCCGACTACACGCCCGAGAGCGACGATATCCCCTGGAGCCGCGTGCCCGAGCGCAAGGTGACCATCGAGGACATCAAGTACGTGCTTTCGAGCCACTACCAGGGCACGGAGTACGACTGCTACGGCAGCAAGGGCACGCCCGCCACACGCGGCGCCTATCGCCCCATCGGTATCAACCGCAACAGCCAGCTCGCCGTGCTGCAGCTGCGTCCCTATGCGCAGCCGGCCTATCGCGCCGTGCAGTGGATGGCGTTTGGCTCCAACTCGTTTAACGCGCTGGTTCCACTGTACGCCAACGTCGAGACCATGCCCGAGTACTATGCCGACACGCAGGCTCGCGTGACGTCCGAAAACTTCTACTGGGCCAACCGTCTGATCGGCGCGCTGGCCGACGTCCGCTTCCATGAGTGCGGCCGCGCTGTGGAGGACTACCAGGAGAAGGTCGGTGGCATGGGCCACAAGCAGATCCATGACGTCGACGCTGCCGTAGCCGCACTGCCCGAGGCCGAGGTGCCTGCCGAACTTGCACGCGCCAACGAGGAGTTTGCCGAGCGTGTTCGCGTAGAGACCGATGCCCTGCTGGGCAAGGTGCTCTACACCACGAGCTGCGCCATGAAGAACTCTTTCGCGATGAACGACAACGTGAGGTAGGGATTTCCCGTCGATCGAATAGCGCTAAAACGCTTTGTCGCTTTCACTCGATCTTGGGTACAAGAACGCCAATGCAGTTGTTTATGATTGGAGACAACCATGGTTATGAAATTCGATCAGCTTGTTAACGGTGCCATCAACGTGGGCTTCGGCGCCGCCGCCGTTGCCGTCGAGGGCGGCAAGAAGGTCCTCGACGACCTCAATACCAAGGGCGAGCAGGTGCGCAAGGATGCCGGCACCCCCGATATCGCCCGCAGCGTGTCCGATATGTTCGAGCAGGCCGGCGGCACCATCTCCGATCTGTCCGAGCGCTTGGGCATGCAGGGCGAGACCGCGGCCCAGCGCGTGCTTGACGAGCTCATACTTGCCCGCGTCCGCGTCATGACCGCCCCCGAGCGCACGGCCTTCCTGGCCCATGTGCGCGACATCGTCGATTCGGTCGAGGACAACGTGACCTCGGTGCCCGTCGAGTCCGTTGAGCCCGACGATGCGAAGGATACCGAAGAGGCCGAGTAGCAGCGCAGATGGCAGATTCCACCACCGATTACAACAATCTGGATCCCTTGGGTGACGAGGCGGCGGTTGTCGATGAGGTCGATGCCGTCGTCTCGGGCGCTCGCAAGAAGCCGCGCACTGTCGATATGGTCCCCGAGGAGCCCGACGCGATGGCGCCGGACGAGGAATACCAGCTCACGCCGGCGGGTCGCCGCGAGCGCATCGGACAGATTGTTCGCCTGGTCAAAAAGTACCGCGTGTGGGATAACCTCACGCCGGTTCGTTTGCGCCGCCTGCTCGAGGAACTCGGCCCCATGTTCGTCAAGATGGGGCAGATTCTGGCCAACCGGTCCGAGATTCTGCCGCAACGCTTTTGCGACGAGCTGCGTCGTCTGCGCTCCGACGTGGAGCCGGTGCCGTACGAGGTCGTACTCAGTTGTCTGGAAGAAGAATACGGCCTGCGCCTGGGGGAGATGTTCGATGCGATCGACCCCAATCCGCTTGGTAGCGCATCACTTGCGCAGGTGCACCGCGCTCGTCTGGTGACGGGCGAGGACGTGGCCGTCAAGGTGCAGCGCCCCGGTGCGCAGCAGGTTATGGCGCAGGACATCGATATCATTCGCTCGGTGGTGCGTATCGTTTCCAAGTTCGTCAACACCGATCAATTCGTTGACCTGCACGGTGTAGTCGAGGAGTTGTGGACCTCATTTCGCGAGGAGACCAACTTTTTGGCCGAGGCGAAAAACCTCAACGACTTCTACGAGTTCCATAAGAGCGTCCATGGCGTGACGTGCCCTAAATCCTATCTGGACCTGTGCACCGAGCACGTGGTGGTCATGGATTACGTCGACGGCATTTCGATCGCCGATCCTGAACGCTTGGTGGCCGAGGGCTATGACTTGGAAAAGATCGGTGCCGCAATCGTCGAGGACTACTCGACGCAGGTGCTCGATGACGGCTTTTTCCATGCCGACCCGCATGCGGGAAACATCATCCTCAAAGACGGCATTGTCTACTTTATTGACTTGGGCATGGTCGGACGCATGTCGAGTCACGATCGCGGTATCGTCAAGGACATGATTTTCGCCGTGGCCGAGGGTGACGTGCCCAAGCTCAAGGATTCGCTCATGCGCTTCGCCGTGACGCGTGGCGACTCGGCTGAGCTCGATCATTCGGCCTTTTTGTCCGATCTTGACTTTATCGTGGCTGACTTTGCGGGCCTTGACCTGAAGGATCTGGATATCGGCGAGTTTTTGACCTCGCTGTTAAACTTGGCGCGCAAAAACGACGTTGAGCTGCCGAGCGTGGTAACGATGTTCGCCCGCGGCATGGTGACGCTCGAGGGCCTGTTGACCGAGTACATGCCCAACGTCAACATGATCCAGATCATTCAGACGCATATCAAAAACGAAAAAAGCACCTATGCGCGCGTGCGCGACATGGGGCGCGATCTTGCCGCGAGCAGCTATCGCGCGGCGAAGGGCTCGCTCGAGGCGGCCGAGTATCTGGGCTTGGCTTCGCGTATGCTCACGCGCGGCCAGCTTAAGGTGAACACGCAGATCATGAGCAGCGATAAGGCGCTGCGACAGCTGGGTGGAATTATCGACCGCATGTCGATGGCAATTGTGATTGCCGGTTTGTTTATCGGTTCGTCGGTGGTGTACTACGCACGCATCGAGCCGGTTGTCCTCGGCATTCCGGTCATCGGCTTCTTTGGCTACGTGAGCGCGCTGGTGCTGGCGCTTATGCTGGGCCGCAATATCTGGCTCAACAGTCACGGCGGCAAGCACTAGAGGCTGCAACCGTCACCGCATTTTCCTATCGCAAACAATAGCTTTTACCTTGGGCTTCGCCTGCGTGTGAGGCCCTTTTGCGTGCTACCATATTGACGGTGATAATCGATGGCCTAGATGGTGGTGCGGAGACGCACGAATGCGCGGTTTACCTACGCGTTTGGGAGAATTGGGGTGCAAGTCCCCGGCTGTACCAGTAACCGTAATTCCTCTTGGCTCGGGATGTTCGCGTCGCAGATCGGACGACGTGCCCGAGTCGTTAAGGTTAAGTCGGATCGCCTCCCATCTTGCATGCGGCTGCGGCGTATTTCGCCGGTGTGCATAGGGCTCTGGAGGGAAGGGGGACCCCGATGGGGGAACTCGAACGCAACATGCGCGATGACGTGGGGCAGCCTCAAGGCAACGCTCCGAGTACAGACAATGGGGGACAAATGGATATGTTTGAGGACGAGCGCGAGCGCGCCTCGTTGCATCGCCGTGGCGCGATTGCACGCGGTGTAGCCAAGCGCTGCCTGGTGGCATTCCTGGCCTTCGCGATGGCCTTTGGCACCACACCGGCTCAGCTGTGGGCCGAGGGCGCCGAGGGCATTGCCGAGGCTGTGGCTCAGGCTACGACGCCGAGTGAGGGCACGGGTGCCGCGGACGGTGCTGCCGACGGTGTCGTTTCTGAAACCGGCTCTAACGCGAGCGATGCGTCGGTTAACGATGGCGCTTCGGCGAATGTCGCAGATAGCAACGGCGTAGCGTCGGACGATTCTGCCGCAGTCGAGGCTCCTACTGCTTCGCCGGATTCATCCGAACAGAACGTCAAAAGTGTTGTAGCCGCTTCCGATGAGGCTGAATCTCAGCCTACCGAAGCCGCAAGCCAAGAGGTCGCGGCCACGTGCTCCGTCGTCGGCACCGACGCCAAGGGCGCCCAGCAGACCTGGGCCGCCGCGCAGCAGATCGCTCTGAAGGAGGGCTCGACCGCGGCCGACCTCTCCGAGCAGCTCTTCAGGCAGGCCGGCCTCAAGGCCGACTACGACCCCAACGGCTCCTGGGGCTGGGCGCTCAACTCGATCACGTCGCCCTTCGACGCGGGCCGCACGCTCGCCTACGACCCGGCGACCGGCGCGCACTGGCAGCTGTTCGTCAACGGCAGCGTCTCCGCGGTCGGCGCCGGCGGCTACACGCTCAAGGACGGCGACTCCGTCGTCTGGTGCTACTCGAAGTACGGTGACCCCGCGCCCGCCAATCAGATTTCCGTTAGCTGCACCGTTGTCGGCCAGGACGCCTCGGGCGCTCAGCAGACATGGGCGCAGCCCACGACAGCTTTGGTGGAAGAGGGCACGACCGCTGCTGATCTTTCCGAGCAGGCCTTTAAAAAGGCCGGCATTGGCGCCAAAACGGGGAAAGGCACGTACGGCTGGTATCTCGAGTCGCTGACTTCACCGTTCAACAAGACCGTGACGCTTTCGAGCGAGAAAGTTAACGAAAACACTTGGAAATTCTGGCAGTTCTTCGTTAACGGTCAGGCGGCCAATGTCGGCGCGGGCAATTACACACTCAAGGCCGGGGACAAGGTTACCTGGGTCTATGGCTTTGATGGAACCATGCCCGGCCAGGTTTCCGTTTCAATGGAGATCATCGGTAAGAAGGATGAGAAGGCGCAGCGCTGGACCGATCCTTCGACGCAGGTGTTTGTCGAGGGCACGACGATCAAGGACGCTTCCGCTGCCTACTTCGATGCCATTGGCATTGAGTCCAAGATGTACGACCAATTTGGTTATTGGGGTGTTCATAGTCTTGTTTCCCCGCTTGATGGCACCGAGCTGTCGGGTGCATGGTCGTTCTTTGTCAACGGCGTTCCCGGGCCTCAGCTCGATAGCGATTACGTGCTCAAGTCGGGCGACAAAATCGTCTGGGCTTACGCCCCTGGCGACACCGTTCCTAATCCCGATGAAGTCGTAGTCGATCCGAGCGCTTCGCGCCCGACCGATTGGAAAGCCGACTGGAGTGGCAATTCCAATGCGGTGGTCAAGAACGTGTCCACGCCTACGGGCGCGCTGGCAAGCTCTTGGACGTTCGATTGGAGGGCCTACTCGGGTGCCACGTATCCCAATGCGAGTGAGCCTATTGTCGTGAACGGCAACGTTTACCTTGCCGTGAACAAGCGTTTGCTTAAGATCGACGCCGAGTCGGGCAAGGTGCTTGCCGAGTCGAACCTTCAGACTGCGATTGGCTACACCACGCGTCCGATTTATACGAAAGGCTTGGTCATCATCCCGCTCGACGGCGGTGCGGTCCAGGCTCTGACGGCCGATACGCTGACGACGGTTTGGGTCACTGACTCTGTGAGCAAATCTGCCCAGTCAAATTCCCAGCTGACGGTCGATGGCAACTATCTCTACGTTGGCACCGTTGATGTCGACTATGGAACGAGTACGTACAATAACGGTCACCTGACGCGTATTAATATACTGACCGGCGCTGTTTCTTGGCAGCATGTTAATGCTGATGAGGGCTACTACTGGACGAGCGCTACAGTGGGCGACGGCTATATTCTGGTTCCGACGAGTGCGGGTACCGTTGAGATGCTTAGCAAGTCGACGGGTGATGTGCTCGGCAGCGTTTCGGTTGGTGCCATCGTCAACTCCGGCTGTGTACTGTCCAAAGACGGCAAGCATGCCTATGTGATCTCGCGTGACGGCAAGCTCCACGTGCTGACACTGTCGGACGCAAACGCAAGGGCCTCTTCGCGCATTTCCGAAGAACGCGTCATCGATCTTGGTCTTACGGGTTGTGCCTGCATGCCCACGCTGTATGGCAATAAGCTAATTGTCGGTGGCGAGGTTTCTGGCGGTTCGGCGCTGGCGATTGTCGACCTTGATAATGACTTTGCTACGACGTTGGTTTCGTCTGCCGATGGCTCCGTGCTTCCTGCCGGTGGCATCAAGGGCGCACCGCTCGTGAGTGTCCAGGCGGATGACGCGTACGTTTATTTCACTGTCAACTATGGTGCGACTTCCGACTATGTGAGCTACACCTCGGGCGGTGGCGTGTATCGCTACAAGATGGGTGACGCGCAGGCGACCGGTGCGTTTAGCGCAGCGGGACACAACAATTACTGTGACTCGCCGATTGCCTGCGATGCCAAGGGTAACCTCTACTACATCAACGATTCCGGCACGCTTTTCAAGCTGAGTGGTGGCGTTAAGGTTTCGTTTGAGACTGGCGAGGGTTCTAAGGTCGACTTCCAGACTACGGCCGACGGCAAGTTGGTCAAGCCGGCCGATCCGACGCGCGATGGCTACACCTTCGCTGGCTGGTATACCGATGAGGCTTGCACGCAGGCGTATGACTTTAGCACGCCGGTGACGGCCGATCTGACGCTGTATGCCAAGTGGACCAAGAATGCTGTTAACCCTGGCGGCAATGGCGGCGCTGGTTCGAATGGCGGCGGCGGTTCTGGTACCGGTTTCGGCACTGGCACTGGCACTGGCGCTGGCGCGGGTTCTGGCTCCGGCTCGAAGGGCGGCGCTATTGCCCCGGGCCAGAAGCCGGTGACCAAGACGACGGTGTCGACCAAGACCGAGACCAAGGAAAACAAGTCCGACAAGAAGGACTCCGATAAGTCCGATAAGAAGGACGAGGAGAAGTCTGACAAGAAGGACGGCAAGTCCGACAAGAAGTCCGATTCCAAGTCCGATACGGGTGCTGCTTCCACGACCATTGCTAAGAAGTCCTCTGGTGCTTCCGAGCAGGAGACTGGCACCAATCCGCTCGCCATCGTTGGCGTTGCCGCCGGCGTCATCGGTCTCGCCATCGTCGGCGTGTTCGTGTTCACCAAACGTCGGTAGGTGAGGGCTGTGTCCAATAAATCCAAGGACGCTGACCCCAAGCAACCAGATTCATCGTTCATTCAGTTCGACGATGCAAAGCAACAGGGCGCCGCTTCGGCGGCGTCCGCCCCTCGTCGCAAGGCGCTTCTTGGCGTTCTGACTGCCGCGTGCACCATTCTGATCGTCGTCTCGCTGGGTTTCGTCCATCCTTCCACAAGCGGTGCCTGGTCCATTGACTGGATCGTTCAGACCGTGACGGGGGAGAGCGTCGTCACCAAGGACACCAAGGGGTCTGACTCGACTACGACTTCGGGCGAGGCCAGTTCCAAGGATTCCAAGTCATCGAATGACGCAAAAGATGAGTCCAAGGACGATTCCGAGTCTTCAAACAAGGAATCGGATAAAAGCTCGGATAGCAAGAAGTCCGATGGTCGGGACGGCAAGAAGTCTGGAGATAAATCCGCTGCCCAGAATACGGGAGCCGGCGATACTTCCAATGTGTCTGGCGGTGCTTCTTCGGGCGGCGGTCAGTCGTCTGATGGAGCCTCCAGCTCTAATGGCGGAAGCGCTCCCTCGGGCGGTCAGGGCGGCTCGCAGGAGTCCAACTACGTAACGGTGACGGTTTCGGTCACATCGAGCGCCGTGGGCAATCCTGTGTCTTCTGGCGGCACCTTTACCTTTAACGAAGGCGCCACCGTTTACGATGCCCTGTGTGCGCTGGGCCTTTCCGTCAACGCACACGGCTCATCGTACGGCACGTATGTCTCCGCGATTGGTGGTTTGGCCGAGAAACAGTACGGCGGCACGAGCGGCTGGATGTACTCCGTCAACGGCACAACGCCCATGACGGCCTGCAGCAACTACGTTCTCTCCAACGGCGACAACGTGGTCTGGTATTACGTAACGGGCTAGAGACCTCGACATATCGCACCAAGCGGGCGGTTCGGACAAACATCCGGGCCGCCCGTTTTTCATGCGAATGGGATTGGGTCGCCGGGTCTCTCGGCAAACAAAAAACCGGTTGGAATGGGAATTCCAACCGGTTATACATTCAAGCAAATAGCGAATCGACTACGACTGCGCGCCCTCGAGGAAAAGGCGACGGCTAAAGTAGTTGTACCAGGTGACCAGGAACGTGGCGATGGCCTTCATGGCCTGGTAGCCGATGCTCAAAAACGTGACGCCCACAAACATGTACAGGTCGTTGAGGCCCAAACCAATCACCGACAGGATGGTGAAGATCGTGAACTCGCGCTTGCGGCTCATGCCCTCGCGATGGTCGAACACATACTTCATGCTGAGCCAGTAGTTGACCACGACGGACGTGATAAACGAGATCGTGGTGCTCATCAAAAAGTCGAGATGGAACAGCTCGACGAGCGCAATGAGCATGCCCCAGTCGATGCCAAAGGAGATAAGACCCACGACAGCGAACTTGAGGAATTGCTTAGTATGAGGTTGTGCCAGTGCCTTGCGCACGTAATCACATCCAATGCGTTGACGAATCGAGCAGAGGATACTTTAGAGCTTTTGCAAGGGAAACGTAAGGGCTTTGCCAAGAACTATACGAACTCGTCAAATTTGCAAGAGACAATCCGCAAACGTCGTAAATCCTTCCGTAAACGAGCAAGGCCCACGAACAACGCAGCGTTCGACGCGCGCCGTCCGTGGGCCCCGTAGTGCAAGGAGGAGGTCGAGCTACTTGGTCTCGTCGCCCTCCAGGAAGATCTTTCGGGTCACAAAGTTGTAGACCATAACAAGCGCGGTGGCGCAAATCTTGGCGATATTGGCCTCGAGCCCCAGGCCGGCGTTGAGCGCCAGCACGATACCGTCGTTGAGCGCCAGGCCGATCACGGACAGCACGACAAAGATAATGAACTCGCGGCGGCGGCTCATGCCCTCCTTGTGCGCAAACACGTACTTCATACTCGCGACGTAGTTAAAGATGAGCGAGACGATAAAGCCGCTGGTATTGGCAATCAGGATATTGAGGCCCAGACCGTAGTGGAGCAGATTCATGATGCCAAAGTCGATGACGGTGGCAACGACGCCGACGACGCCAAACTTCATGATCTGCGCAAGGAGCTTTTGCATGGTACCTGCCTTAGGGTGGCGCCGGAGCGCCGCGGGGATGACGAACTCAGCAAGTTTAGCCAATCCCCGCAGGCGGGGCTAGGCGCGCTCCTCGATAGCACCGTTTCTATATGCATCGAGCAGCTGGCGCAGGTCCTGGATTTGGCTGCGGATCTTGGCACCCGTATCGGTGTCGCTCACCATGCGGCGACGGTCGGCCTGGTCAAAACGATTGGTCTCGCTCTCGATGTCCACGTTGCGGGTAAGTGCCTCGGCAACCGTGGTAAAGGCTTGGTGCGACTTAAGGCGACATCCGCGCGAGCTGGAGATAAGCGTGTAGCCGGCGATGCCCGTCTTGGGATGGTAGGCGCGGCAGAAGCCGCCATCGATGACCAGCAGCTTGCCCTCGGCGCGGATGGGCTGCTCGCCCTTGGTGGTTTTAACGGGTGTGTGGCCGTTGATGATGTGGCCGGTCGGCGAACATGCCATGGGGGCAACGCCGAACTCGCGCATGATGTCGTCGCAGACCGAGGGCGACTTGGTTAGCGTAAAGTACGGGTCCATCGGTTCGACCCAGGTGCTCTTATCGGCGATATAGGCGCGCTCAAAGGTACGCACCAGGCGTCCGCTGGCGGGTGAGTTAAAGCCGATCCACAGGTACCACATCCAGTCGAGGGCATCGCGGTCGCCGACGCGCCAGGCTCGGCGGGCGATATGGTCGCAAAAATCGAGATAATCGCGGCCTGCGTGCCAGGTGCCCAGGCAGTTCATGCTGCTAAAGGTGCCATCCTCGTTGAGCGGCACGCAGCCATGGAACAGCAGATTGCCGTTGGTGACCTTGTACATCGAGCCGTGGGTGTAGAGGAAATCGATATGGCGATGCAGGTGATCGGCGGTGACAAACTCGGACACGAGCTTGTCGATGATGTGTTGCTCCTCGGGCGTGAGCATGTAGGGGTCCGTCGGGTCGACGGTGGGGAAGTCGTTGGTCGTGAGCGGCCACACGCTGCCGTCGGCAAGCGTGACTGTGCCGGCGTCGTGATCGATCTTGTCGAGCAGCAGGCGGTCGGTCATGTCGAACTCGGGGTGGCGCTGGATAATCTGGCCCTCGAGCTTAAAGAGCAGGACGTTGATGGCTTTAATCAGCGGGCTGATGGGCTCACCGGCGGTATAGGTGGCATCGGCAAAGGCGACAAGCTCGCGCAGCGAGATGCCGTAGTCGTTCTCAAGGATCTCGTAATTGTCGTAGCGCAGGTTGTTGCGCAGCACCGTGGCGATGCAGGCGGGCTCGCCGGCGGCGGCGCCCATCCACAGCAGGTCGTGGTTGCCCCACTGAATGTCGAGCGAATGGTAGGTGAGCAGGCGGTCCATAATCTTGGCCGCGCCGCCACCGCGGTCGAAGATGTCGCCCACCAAGTGCAGGTGGTCGACGGCGAGGCGCTTGATGAGCGAGGCGAGCGACTCGATAAAGTCGTCGGCGCTGGCGGTCTCCAAGATGGATTCGATAATGCGCTCGTGATAACGCACGCGATAGTTGTTCTCGTCTGGATGCGTGTGCAGCAACTCGTCGATGATGTAGGCGTAATCGCGCGGGATGGCCTTACGCACCTTGGAGCGCGTATAGCGGCTCGAAAGCGAGCGGGCAACCACAATGAGTTGGTCGAGCATGGTCTTGTACCAGGTGGGGGAGTCCTCGTGCTGGCTGCGGACCAGCTCGATCTTCTCGCGCGGATAGTAGATGAGCGTGCACAGCTCGCCCTTTTCGTCAAAGGTGAGTGTGTCGCCAAAGATCACGTCGACATGTTCGCGCACGACGCCCGAGCAGTTGTTGAGGATGTGCATAAAGGCTTCGTACTCGCCGTGCACGTCGCTCATAAAATGCTCGGTGCCTTTGGGCAGGTTGAGAATGGCCGAGAGATTGATGATCTCGGTAAACGCGGATTGCTCGGTGGGAAATTGTCTCGACAGCAGACGCAGATACTTAAAGTCTTGCGGATTGCGATCGAATGCGACCATGAAACACCTTCCAATATGGTTGGTAAAACTGATAAAACAGCGTCAAGCGTTTACCAGTATGCGCCGGCTTTGTTTCGATTTTGCGCCGGCGGCTGAATTGTCGGCTGAACGGTTTGGTAAATCGATTTAGTTGAGGTAGATATGGCGGTTGAGTGGAGACGAAGCAGGCGATTTTGCCCACGTTGGCCCATGGCGGGGATGAGGATGTTCATGATAAAGATATTCAATACAAACGGTTCGCATTGGTAAATAGTGGACATTTGTACCGTATTCACGCTTGCTGTGCGATAATTTGCGCAGCAATGAGTAAGGAGCCTCATATGAGTGATTTTGTCCTGACCTGTGAATCTGCCGCCGACCGAACCCGTGAGTTCTTTGCGTCGCGCAATATCCCTGTCGTGGGTTTTCATTATGAGATCGACGATGTCGTCTATACGGACGATCTGTATCAGTCGATTACGCCGGACGAGTTTTTTGCCCAGATTGCCGCGGGTGCCATGCCCAAGACGTCTCAGGTGAGCGTGGGTGAGTATGAGGAGTTTTGGGAGCCGATTGTTGCCGAGGGTAAAGACGTGCTGCACCTGACGTTGTCGTCGGGTATTTCGGGCACGTATGGATCGGCCTGCGTTGCGGCGCAGATGCTCGCGGATCGCTATCCCCAAGGCGGCAAGGTGCGCGTCATCGATTCGCTGGCGGCGTCTTCGGGCTTTGGCCTGTTGCTGGAATATGCCGCCGACGTTCGCGATAGCGGCGCTTCGCTCGACGAGACGGCCGCTTGGATTGAGGAGCATAAACTCAACCTGCACCACTGGTTCTTCTCGACCGATCTGTCGAGTTACCTGCGCGGCGGTCGCATTTCGGCCGCGAGCGCGATCATCGGCACGGCGCTCAAGATTTGCCCGCTCATGACGGTCGATTGCGAAGGTGAGCTGGCGCCGCGTGAGAAGATTCGCACCAAGAAGCGCGCGATTTCCGAGATGGCTAAGACCATGTTGGCACACGTGCAGGACGGTGCGGATTATTCGGGTAAGTGCATCATGTCGCACTCGGCGTGCCGCGAGGATGCCGAGGCAGTTGCGGCGCTGATTGAGGAACAGGTTCCGCAGCTCAAAGGCAAGCTTGAGATCAACAATATCGGTGCTCTGATCGGTTCGCACACCGGACCTGGTACGGTAGCGCTCTTCTTTATGGGCGACAAGCGCGTGGATTAGCGTTTGTGAGCTGGCTGACGGTTTTAACGGCTGCTTTTGTTCCTCCTGACATTTGATAACAGAAAAAGGCCCGTCCCGTTGTTTGCGGGGCGGGCCTTGCTGTTGCGGCTAGCGTTTCTTTCCGCGGAAGAAGAAGCCGTGCAGTGACGGCTTGAGGCCGCGGTTGGCGCGATGCTCCTCGACGCGCTCGTGGATCGAAGCGACGCGCTCGATGACTTCGTCGGGAATCGGCACATCGGGATTCATGTTCTCGACCTGGCTGACCTCGGCGGCGGCGACCTGGTCGATAATGGGTACATCGTCGCGCGAGATGACAGGTGTGGCGTCTTCCTTCATCTTGCGATAACGCTGCATCATGTCGGTCTGTAGCTGCTGTGCCGAAGGCGGCGTCCAGATGATGGCGTTGGCTCCGGCGGCGATGGTTTCACGGATGCTCTCGGGCGTCTTGCCGCCCGGCGCGATGAGCGGCAGGTTGGGATAGTGCTCGCGCAGTTCACGCAGGACCTGCGGCGTGTTCTTGCCGGCGGCGATGTTGAGGATCTTGGCGCCGGCGCGCACTTTGGCGTGAGCATCGTCGTCGCAGCGAACGACCGTAGCGATGACGGGGATGTCGGCGATGTTAGTGATGTGCTCGACCATCTCGGCAGTAGCGGGGGAGTTGACCACGCAGCCCGCCGCGCCCTGCATCTCGGAGACGGCTGCCATCTGCACGGAGCGCTTACCGGTCGTAGTTCCGCCGCCCACGCCTACAAAGACCGGGCACTCGGCGACGGTCAACAGTGCCTGCGTAATGGCCGGCTGCGGCGTGAAGGGGTAAACGGCAAAGACGGCATCGGCATTGGAGTTGCGGATGACCGCCACGTCGGTGGTGTAGATGAGCGATTTGATGCGGCGGCCAAAGAGCGTAAAGCCGCTGGCCTCCTCAATCTCATCGGGCATGCGAAGGGCCGCCTTGCGCAGGCGCCCGTCGATGGGCAGCGGCTCCATGGGCAAAAGGCCGTTGGGAGTTACGGCCACCTGGGGCTCGGTAAATTCGTCCGCAAGCTCGACCTCGGAGAAATCGACCGAGGCGACGATGTCCTCGTGAACCTCGGCGGGCACATCGATGGGAGCTTGGTCGTTTGCCGCGGCGGGCGTGTCGAAGGAGCTGGTGCCGACGAAGGCGTCGACGCGTTCGTTTAGATCGTTGAGGGTATCCATGGAGGCTCGATTCTATGTGATGACGGCCGGGAGGGTGCCGGCGGCGTTGTGCTTGCTAAATCGTTTGACGAGTTGATTTTTCCCCGCCGAGTCATCCGTTAGACCGAAGGGCCGGCGAACGTGAAGGAGCTGTGGTGGCGGGAATCGAGGTGCTATCTTGAAAGTCCCGTATGCAAAAGAAAGGTGACGCGGTATGGAATTCTCGGCAATGTTGGGCTCGATTGGCCTGTGTGTGGGCGCAATCGTTGCCGCCGCGGTCATCTACTTTGTGGTCACGGCCATTAAGGGTAAAAGGGCCGAACGCAAGGAGCGCGCGATGCTTAAACAGCATCGCGACCAGCAGGGCAAACGCGCACGGAGATAGCTTGTTGAGTTTTGGATCCGTGCGCTAGCTGCGTTTTCGGATCAGGGCAATGTAGAAGCCCTCAAAGTCGCGGCTAGGCGGAATGGTGAGCGTGCCGGGCATACCGTTGGCGATGGCCGATACCTGACCCGCGGCAATGGCCTCAGTCAGGGCGTTGGACTCGATGCGCGGCTCCTCACCAGCTTCCTGGGCGCGGCGTGCCTCACTTTCGCTTGGCGTGCCGTCGAGGGGGATGAGCTCGCAGTCCATGTGCTTGTCGAGGGCCTCTTGCAGGGCGTCCTCGTTTTCCTGCGGCAAGATCGAACAAGTCGAATAGACGAGCGTGCCGCCCGGTTTGAGGGCTCCCATGGCGCGGTCCAGAAGCGCACGCTGTGAGCGGGCGCATTTGACGAGCAGCTGCTCGGTCAGGCCGCGCAGGCTTTTCTCGTTGCCGCTGATGACGGTGCCCGTGCCGGTGCAGGGAGCGTCGAGCAGGATGCGGTCAAAGCGGAAGAATTCGTCGAGCTCGCGTGCGTCGGTGCGCATGACGGGCACGTTTTTTGCGCCTTGGCGGTGGAGGTTGGCTTCGAGCTTCTCGGCGCGGGGAATGCTCATCTCGCAGGCGGTAAGGTGCGCCTGCCCCTGCGTGAGGGCGGCGATCTGCGTCGTCTTGCCGCCAGGGGCTGCGCACATGTCCAGGATGTCCTCGCCTGCCTGAGCGCCCAGGACCAGCGGCGGCATCATGGACGACAGGCTCTGCAGGTAGATCTTGCCGTCGCGGTAGATGTCGAGATCCCACAGATCGGAAACCTGGGCCTCGGGCAGGATGAAGGCGTCTGGGTACCAGGCGACGGGGTTGTGGGCGATGCCGGCGGCATCGAGCGCCGCAGCGATGTCCTCGGCGGTTGCCTTGAGCGTGTTAGCGCGCAGCGTGACCGGGCGTGTGGCCGCGGCGCCGAAGCCCTCGATCATGAGTTCGGCATCGGCGGGCGCATAGGCGCCGGCGATCGTGTCGACCATAAAGCGCGGCAGGTCGGCGGCGCAGGGAAGGGCGGCAAGCTGGTCGGAAAGCTCGGTGGCGGCAAACTGCCTGAGCTTGAGCTCGGCCTTGACCTGCTTTTTCTGCTTACGACGACGCGGCTTGGACATCCGTCTTTCCTTCCACCGAAATGATTATTCTGGGACGGGGATAAAAAATCATTTAATGATCCCCGTTCCAAAAAGACTACTTTGCGGCGCCCGGGAATGATTTTTTAATCCCCGTCCCAGAATAATCATTTCCGGGCGCGTTGCGGTTGCCTAGTACTGGCTCTCGTGCTTGCTGAAGAAGTCGAAGCGCGGGGGCAGCGGCTTCACGCGGTGCTCGCCGGGCTTCTCGCCCAGGCTCTCCACAAACTCGTCCGTGGAGGCGAAGATGTTATCCCAGCTAAAGAAGGCGACCGGGTCGATGTCGAAGTACTCGCAGATGAGCTCGCAGCCGGCCGGGACGATGCCGTGCATCAGGACGGTCGCCACGCGCAGCTCGGTAAAGGCATCGACCAGGGCCTGCGTCATCGCGGCATTGGCTTGCTCGCCCTCGAGCTTGTTGGCGTCCTTGGAGGCGTCGCTCCAGCGCTTGTTGGCGGCGCGCAGGTAGTCGTCGCACACGGCGAGCGCGTGGTGCGTCTCGAACTTGTACATGGCCTGTTCAAAGGCAAGGGCGGCCTGCTCAGCGGCCTCCACCACGGTGGCCGAGGCGGCGCCGGCGGGAATGCAACCGTTGCGGTACGGGCTCTCGTCGCCTTCCTTGACGGCGACGCCGTAGAAGCAGCTGCGGGCCAGGCGGTTGAAGACGCCGGTCAAAAGGGCGCTCTCCTTAAGGGCGGGGTCGATGACGCGCTTGTCGTCGCAGGCGTGTACCTCGTTGCCGTCCTTGTCCTTGCCGGTCACGCGGGTGTCGTATGCCTTGGGGCTAAAGCTCACCGGCTTTTCGGACAGACCGAGCGACAACCAGTGCGCGCGCATCTGCTCGCAGGTGTAGTGGTTGAGCAGGTCGTCTGCCGGCGGGGGAGGCGTCTGCGAGGACGAGCTTGCCTTTTTGCCCATGTAGAGCAGGTGGTAGCAGGCGCTGACGGTGCTTTGCGTAAGGTTCCAACCCAGGGCCTCCCACATGGCGGTCTGCGCGATGCAGTAGAAGTAGATGTTGTCCTGTCCAATGAACTGGTAGATCTGTGCGTCGTCCGAGCACCACCAGTCGCGCCAGTCGAGCGAGCTGTGCTGGTAGGTGGGCGCGGAGACCTGCGTGGAATCGGCGGCGGGCTCGCCCATGAGGGCGGCGTCCTGGGCGGCGACACCCTCGGTCACGCCGGCGGCACGGGCGTCGCGGGCGAGTACGGTACGCGTGTAGCTGATGGGCGCCCACAGGCTCTCGGGCCAGCACCAGCAGGTGACGTCGGTTACGCCGTCGACCTCGGGCACCGGAACGCCCCAGTCGATGTTGCCGGTGATGCGGAAGGGCACGAGCGCCTTGCCGCTGCGGAAGCGCACGCCGCCGTTGGCGAGCACCGCGTGGGCGTCGTCGCGCTCCTTCCAGCTGGGGAAGGTGACGGTAAAGCTGCTCTTGTTGCCCTCGGGCTCCAGCACGGTGTGCTCGGGAAGCTGGTCCTCGACGGCATTGAAAGCCTCGCGGAACTTGTTCTGGATGTAGAGCTGAGCCGGCAGCAGCCACTCCTCCATGGTCTTGGAGACCACAGAGCGAACCTGCGGGTTCTGGGCGAGCTTGGCGGTGTAGGCCTTCATAAAGTCGAGGTAGGCCGGCAGGTCGAAGTAGAGGTTGTCGACCGGGCGCAGCTCGGGCACCTCGCCGGTGAGCTGGCTCTTGGGCGCGATGAGCTCCTCGGGCTCAAACTGGTGGCCCAGGTCGCACTCGTCGGCATAAGCCTTCTCGGACTTGCAGCCCTGGATGGGGCAGCGGCCGATCACCTGGCGGCCATTGAGGAACGTGCCGGCCTTGGCGTCGTAGAACTGCAGTGTGGAGCGCTTGGAGATGGTGCCCTGCTCGTGCAGGCGCTTGATAATCTCGGCGGTAACCTCGTTGTGAATCTGCGCAGCCGGCTCAAGGCCCGAGCCGCCGTAAATGTCGCAGCTGATGTTGTAGTTTTTGAGGGTCGCGGCCTGGCGGGAGTGATTGGACTCGACATACTCGCCGATGGACTTATCGTAGCCTTCGTTTTCCTTGAGCTTGCGGTAGCTCTCCATGATGGGCGAGCCGTAGCAGTCGGTGCCCGAGGTGAAGATGACGTTTTCGCGGCCCAGGCGGTCGCGCAGGAAGCGGGCGAAGAAGTCGGCCGGGACAAAGACGCCGCCAACGTGGCCAAAGTGAAGGCCCTTGTTGCCGTAGGGCTCGCCGGCGGTAACGATGGCGCGGCGCGGCCAGCTGGGACGGTCGTTCATGGAGTATTTGGATGCCATGGGACTCCTTCGCATATAGGTAAGAGCGCGGCCGGGCACGGGGTTCGGCGGCGCGGTGGTCAATTCGTGCATATCGTTCGACATTATCGCACATGCGGGCGGGTGCGTGGCAGGGGCGCTATCCTAAGATGCTATGAATGAGATTTCCAACATACATGCGTTTGAGGACGAGGATTTTCTACACGCTTGCTTCGTGTGGGGGATGGCCGTGCTTGTGGTGTTTGCCGTGTGCCTGGTGCCGGTGTTTATGCTGCTGGGCGGGCCTGCAGACTTGGATGCGGCTGACGCGGGCGGCTGGATGGCCGTCTTGGGCTGGATGGTCGGCTTGACTGCGGTTTCGGCGGCTTCATTTGCCGTGCACGAGCTGGTGCACGGTGTGTTTTTTAAGCTGCTGGCGCCTGCGGGCGCGAAGGTGACCTTTGGGGCGAATCGCGAGACGGCGATGATCTATGCCTGCGCCGAAGGCGTTGTGTATTCGCGCCGGCGGTACATGGCGGTTTGCCTGGCGCCGACGGTTGTTGTGACGACAACGCTTGCCCTGGGGTTTGCGTTTTCGGGCTATCCGCTGCTGTGCTATCTGGCTGCTGGCTTGCATTTGTCGGGCTGTGTAGGCGACTGGTATTACGTGCGGACCATTTTGCGCGACCGCCGCATAGTCGCCTGCGAGGATACGTCCTTTGGCGTGCGCTTTTTTGGGTGAGGAGATGTCGATGAAGTCGTTGTTGCTGCATGCGTGCTGTGCACCATGCTCGCTTGAGCCGGTTCGCCTGCTGCGCGAGGAGGGGTTTGAGCCCACGATTTGCTGGACCAACCCCAATATTCAACCGCGTGATGAATGGCAGCGCCGCTTGGACGAGCTGCGCCGGTGGTGTGTCGATGGCGACATCGAGCTCATCGAGGCAGGGGAGGACCGCGATCGCTGGGAGACCGGCGTGGCACCGCTGGGTGCCGATCGGCCTCGTCGCTGTCGCGCGTGCTATGCCCTGCGCTTGGCCGAGGCGTGCCGCGTGGCCCAGGAGCGCGGGTTTGAGTTTGTGGGCACGACGCTCGCCGTCTCGCCGTACCAGCTGTTCGATACCTGCAATGATGTGCTTGAGCGCTTGGCGGCGGCACATGGGCTCACCCCGGTGATTCGCGATTTTCGCCCGTATTACTCCGAGGCGACACGCCGTTCGCGCGAGCTGGGCATGTATCGGCAGAACTACTGTGGTTGCCGCTTCTCGGCTGTCGAGGCGGCCATGGACCGCGCCCGCATCCGCGACGAGCGCAAAGCCGCCAAAAAGTAGTTCACTTGGGACGTCAGCCTGCTAGGATGTAGAGCGGACTTTAGCTATATAAGGAGAATCCGACGTGTCTATGCGTACCGATGATTTTGACTATAACCTTCCTGAGGAACTGATTGCCCAGGCTCCTGCCGAGCCGCGTGACTCCTGCCGCCTGCTGGTGGTGGATCGCAAAGGCTCCCAGGCAGGAACGCCGCTGGAACATGGTGGCACCGTCGAGCACCGCATCTTCCGCGACATCATCGACTATATCGAGCCGGGCGATGTGCTCGTCATCAACAAGACGCGCGTGATGCCGGCCCGCCTGATCGGTCGCAAGGCAGGCTCGGGCGGCGTGGTCGAGACGCTGCTGCTCAAGCGCCGCGAGGACGTTGACCCGCTGGGTCACGTTTGGGAGTGCCTGGTCAAGCCGGGTAAGCGCCTGAAGCCCGGTGCTCAGATTGAGTATCGCGCCGGTGGCGCCCATGCGCCCGAGGGCGCGCCCGTGGTGCTGACGGCCGAGGTCGTCGACTTTGTCACCGATAGCCGCGGCGGCCGTCTGGTGCGCTTTGAGCCGGCCGGTTGCAATGCCGCCGGCGAGCCGCGCACGCTCGACGAGGCCATTCACGCCGCCGGTCACGTGCCGCTGCCGCCCTACATTACCGATTACGAAGGCGATCCCGAGAAGTACCAGACCGTCTATGCCATGAAGGAGGAGCACTCGGCTGCCGCTCCCACGGCGGGTCTGCACTTTACGCCCGAGCTCATGGCTGCCATTGAGGCCAAGGGTGCCAAGTTTGCCGCCGTCGAACTCGAGGTAGGCATCGATACCTTCCGTCTGGTGGAGGAGGACGACCCTACGCAGCACGTCATGCACACCGAGCGCTACCACGTATCGCAGGAGGTCGTCGACGCCGTGCATAAGGCGAAGGTCGAGGGGCACCGCGTGATCGCCGTTGGTACCACCGCAGTACGCTCGCTCGAGAGCGCGTTTGACGCTGGGGCGCCGGTGTCCGACCCGGCCGTGACGGCGCGCTATTTTGAGGGCCGCGAGGACGGCGCCGACAGGCTCGGCCGCGGTGACATCGTGGTGCGCGAGAACGCGACGACGCAGCTCTACCTCATGCCCGGCTCGACCTATCACGTGGTCGACGCGCTGATCACCAACTTCCACGTGCCGCGTTCCACGCTCATGATGCTCGTGAGCGCGCTGGCCACCCGCGACCAGATCATGGATGCCTACGCCGCCGCCATCGAGGAGCGCTACCGCTTCTTCAGCTTTGGCGACGCGATGCTCATTTGTTAGTTACGCGGTTCTACGAACCGCGTAACGGCTCGACGCTGCAAACCCGCCAGAGCGGCAATCTGCCTTTCAACTTCGGCGGCATGACCAGAAGGTCAATACCGCCTCGTTTCAAGGCACCTTGCTCGCTCTGGCGGGTTTTCGCTGACTTTGCCAAGGCATCGGCGTCGCCTTTGTTGGCACTTAGGGACGTTCCTTTTGTGCCGGCACTTGGGGACGGTCCTTATGTCAAGAGATTGGTGCAAGAGGGATAGGTTGCCTTGTGCCAATCTAAATAAGTTGCGGTGAGATAGTTCTTGAATTGGCCTTTTTGAGGGCTAAACAGGAACTATCTCACCGCAACTGCGTTGGGGCGTTTTTGGCAACCGGCTTACTTGCTCGCGAACAGCCAGATTGCGATGATCACCAGGATTGCGGCGATGATGCAGGCGATGGCTCCGGTGAATTTGACGCGTGAGTCGCGGGTTCGCTTGCGCACGTCGTCTTCGGCGGCCTCAAGTTGGGCAACTTCGCGCTCGGTCTCGGTATGCTCGGCCTTGTCGCGTGCCAAGGACCCGGCGAGCGATTCGGTGATCTCGGGATGGTCGTGCACCTCGGTCGCCTGCTCGATAATCGACTGCGCATGCGCGGCATCTGCCCGGGCGTTTGCGATGGCCTGCTCTTGCTCGCGGCGTGCCTTGTCCTGCGTGGTGATCTTTTCGCGCAGCTCGCGCTGGCGCGTCGCGGCGGCAGTTTTTGCGGACTGCAGCTCGTCGCGCGCGGCATCTGCCTCGGCCGTTACGGCCTGGTGCGCGCGTTTAGCGTCGGCGATGGGGGCCTGTGCCTGCTCGACGGCCTGCTCGGCGGCGGCAAGTGAATGCTCAAGATCGGCGGTCACGCGCGGAATGTCTTCCTCGGCCTTGCGGAGGGCGTCGGCAGCGTCGGAGATTTGCATAGACAACTCGCTGGTGCGCACGGTGTAATTGGCGGGATTTGCCGAAGGGTTGCGCTGCAGCTCGGCATACTCGCGACGTAAGGTCTCGAGCTGCGCGCGCGTAGCATCGGCAGTTTGTCGTGCGGCGGCGACACCGGTATCGCGCTCAACCTTCACTTTGTCGCGGATGCGCTTGGAATCTTCGAGTCGACGAACCAGGCGGTTGCCGGTCTCGCGTGAACTCGCCTCGCGGGCTTCCACGGCGTCGAGTGCAGCCTTCAGGCGGAGCTCGGTCGCATCGTCCTCTGCCTTCATTTGCTCGAGCTGGCCCTTGAGCTCCGTCGCTTTGGCGGCATGGGCGTCACGGTCAACTTCAGCTGCCGCAGCGGTCTTTTGTGCCGTGGCGATTGCCTGGCGCTGGTCGGCGATGATCTGATCGTAGCGGCCTGCGATGTCCTGGCGCGTCTGGAGCTCCTCTGCCTGGTCGGCGATACGCTGCGCAAGCTCGGACAGGTGGGCGCGGGCATCGGCGAGTGCCTTCTTTGCGGCGTTCATCTCGCGCATGGCCGACGCGCCCTGTGCGATAAAAGTGCCCACGGCGTTAGCGGTGTTTGAAACGGCGCTCCCCAGGTCGCGGCTCGTGGCGGGGGCATGCGAGGTGGTCGGGTGCGCGGCCTCGGCGGCATTCGTATCGGCAGTCTGCGGCGCGGCGATATTGCCGGTGCCGCCTTCGATCACAGAAAAGCCCGCTGCATGCGGGTCGACGGCGTCCGCGCCAATTGTGGGGTGCTCGAGCTGCAGGAACGAGGGCATGGTGCTGCCTTGATCGGCAACGGGGGTCTCGCCGGGTACGAAGGTCGAGGCGGCCTCGGCGGCCTCCTCTTCTTCGGCGTCAACATCGGCGTCGGCCACGGCGTCTTTCATCGCTTTGACGGCATCCATCATGGAATCCATGACAGCATCGAGCTCTTCTTCCGAAGATACCTCGATGGGGCCTGCTGCTTGCGGGGCGGCGTCCTTTTCGGGGGCGTCGTCCTGAGCGGCCGAATCGTCGTTTTGCTCGTCGGCATCTTCGGCCGCAGGGATTTCCGTCGCAGCGCCGTTATCCAGAGTGGCGTCGTCGATGTCGGTATCATTGCAGGTCGCAGCGTCAGTATCTGCGGCGACGTCTGCTGAATCATCAATATGCTGTTGAGTCTGGGGGTCCAGCTCGTCTGTCATAGGCATGTGCTCCTCATCGTTGTTCGTCACCCTATGATAAAGTCTCGCGCCGACATCCCGCGCGCCGCAGCAAAGTTCCAAAACGTGTTCGATGGCTCGTGTCGATAGCAAAAACTCGGCCACTTTGTCCAGTTTGTACTTGACAATCCCTTCGCCGAAAGACGTTATGCCGTTCGCCTACCGAGGCCTTTTCTATTCACTTGAACACGCTAAAGTTGCATTTCAGCTTTTGGCGCGTGAAGTTGGATGCGCGCAGTCGACGGGCGGGCCCGTCGCGATTTGAAAGGACTTCGTATGGGACTTTTCACTGGTAAGACCGTGATCGTTACCGGCGGCGGCAAGGCCACGCTCAAGGACGGCTCCGCTGGATCCATCGGCTACGGCATCGATATCGCTTTTGCCAAGGAGGGCGCAAACCTCGTCATCACCGGTCGTAACGTTGCCAAGCTCGAGGCTGCCAAGGAGTCTCTCGAGGCTGAGTACGGCGTCAAAGTTCTGCCTGTTCAGGCCGATGTTTCTGCCGGTCAGGACAACGAGGCCGTCGTGCAGAACGTTATCGACAAGGCGATTGAGGAGTTCGGTCGCATCGACGCCGTCGTCAACAACGCTCAGGCCAGTGCCTCGGGTGTGACCATCGCCGACCACACTATGGACCAGTTTAACCTGGCCATTTACTCCGGCCTGTACGCCACCTATCTGTATATGCAGAAGGCCTATCCGCACCTGAAGGAGACCAAGGGTTCCGTGGTCAACTTTGCTTCGGGCGCCGGCCTGTTTGGCAACTATGGCCAGTGCAGCTATGCTGCCGCCAAGGAGGGCATCCGCGGCCTGACCCGCGTCGCTGCCAACGAGTGGGGCAAGGACGGCATCAACGTCAACATCGTGTGCCCGCTTGCCTGGACCGCTGCGCTCGAGAACTTCCAGGATGCTTATCCCGAGGCGTTTAAGGCCAACGTCCACATGCCGCCGGCGGGCCACTACGGCGACGTCGAGAAGGAGATCGGCCGCGTGGTCGTTCAGCTTTGCGGCCCCGACTTTAAGTATATGAACGGCGAGACTGTCACCCTCGAGGGTGGCATGGGCCAGCGTCCGTAGGGGTTACGGCGTTTTGCCAAACGCCGTAACGGGCCGACGCTGCGCGGGCCGCATTTGGACAATCTGACGTTCAACTTCAAGGGCGCGACCGAAAGGTCAGCGCCCTTTCGTTTCACGTCACCTTGTCTCAAATGCGGCTCGCTCGCTGACTTATGCTCAACCTGCGGCGCCATTTTGCTTGAAGGTACCTTGCTCGCTCTGGCGGGTTTTCGCTGTCGTTGACAAAGCATCGGCGTTACCTTGGCTGTTGGATGTAGTCGTTTAAGAATGTCCCTAACGACTAGTTGTTTAATGCACCAGTTTCTGTCGAGTCGGTGCGGTTCGATGGTTGCTCGTATAATGGTCTGCGTATGAGCCGCAACCAAGGAGTTCCAGTTTATGGACCAGAGCCTTTTTAAATTCGACCTGATCGCCGAGGACCCTACGACGCACGCGCGTGCCGGCGTGTTGCACACCCCGCACGGTGACATCGAGACGCCGATCTTTATGCCCGTGGGCACCAAGGCAAACGTCAAGGGTATTCCCACCGAGACCGTCAAGCAGCTCGGCGCCCAGATCGTGCTTGCCAACACCTATCACCTGTCCATGCGCCCCGGCGAGGACACCATCGCCGAGCTGGGCGGACTGCATAAGTTCATGAACTGGCACGGCCCCATCCTCACCGACTCGGGCGGATTCCAGGTCTTTAGCCATAACGACGCCGTCAAGCTCACCGACGAGGGCGTGCGCTTTATCGTCAACGACTACGACGGTCGCCACGTGTTCTGGACGCCCGAGGACAACATGGAAATCGCCATGAAGCTCGGTTCCGACATTTGCATGCAGCTCGACCAGTGCCCCGGCTATCCTGCCACGCGTGCCTATGTCGAGCGCGCCGTGGAGCTGTCGAGTATGTGGGCCGAGCGCTGCTACAAGGCTCATACCCGTGATGACCAGGCACTTTTTGGCATCGTTCAGGGTGGCATGCATCTGGATCTGCGCCTGCGATCGCTGCGCCACCTGGAGGAGTGCGGCGACTTCCCCGGTTACGGCATCGGCGGCTACTCGGTGGGCGAGGACCACGAGACCATGTTCGAGACACTGGCGCCGCTGGTTTCCGAGTATATGCCTAAGCACAAGCCGCGCTACCTCATGGGCGTCGGCAACCCTACCACGCTCGTGCGCGGCGTTGGCGTGGGCATCGACATGTTCGACTGCGTGCTGCCGACGCGCACCGGCCGCATGGGTACGGCGTTCTCCAGTGAAGGTCGCCTTAACTTCCGCAACGCGCGCTTTGCGCACGACGACGGCCCCATCGATCCCACCTGCACCTGCCCGGTGTGCACGGGCGGCTACAGCCGCGCGCTCATCCGTCACATGGTCACGCAGAAGGAGATGCTCGGCGGTATTCTGCTGTCGATGCACAACATCTATTACCTGCTCAACCTTATGCAGCGTGCCCGTCAGGCCATTATCGAGGGCCGCTACGGCGCGTTTGTGAGCGACTGGATGAACAGTCCTGCGGCGGTGGACTACTAAGAGCGGCGCGGGCGCTTGCAGAGCGCGGGCAATGGCAAGGGGCGAGCACCGGCCGGTCATCACGTTCGCTAACACCGTCTGCGCGACCGATGACCGATAGCTTGCAAGCACTTGATGCATCGTGGGTACCATCCCGAATAGTTGATGTTCGGGCGGGTGTTTGGCGCATGGCGTCGACCCCGCCCGTTTTTCTTTTTCTCGATAGGAGTACCCATGATTAAGAACGAGAATGTCGAGGGCGAGCCAGCCTACGACGAGACGTACCGCCGCGGCCCCGTGGTCATGCGCGGCCCCATGATTCCCAAGGACAATACCTACGCCAACCTGCTGGCGCCCGAGGACTCGACCGACTGGCTGCATGCTGATCCGTGGCGCGTGCTGCGCATCCAGGCAGAGTTTGTCGATGGTTTTGGCGCGCTTGCCGAGCTTGGTCCTGCGGTGACCATCTTCGGTAGCGCCCGCACGCCCAAGACCGATCCGCTCTACAAGGCGGCGCGTACCGTCGGGCGCAAGATCGCGCAACGTGGCGTGGCGGTCATCACCGGCGGCGGCCCCGGCATCATGGAAGCGGCCAACAGGGGAGCGGCGAGTGTCAACGGCAAGTCGGTCGGCTTGGGTATCGAGCTGCCGCACGAGCACGGGCTCAACAAATACGTGAACCTTGGCATGGACTTCCGTTACTTCTTTGTGCGCAAGACCATGTTCGTCAAATACAGCTCGGGCGCCATCGTGTTTCCTGGTGGCTTTGGTACGCTCGACGAGATGTTCGAGGTGCTCACGCTGGTACAGACGCACAAGGTCAAGCGCATGCCGCTCGTTTTGGTGGGAACCGAGTACTGGCAGGGCCTGTTCGACTGGCTCAACGGCCCGGTGATGGACGCCGGTATGATTAGCCCGCTCGATCCGGAGCTGGTGCACATCACCGACGACCTCAACGAGGCCGTTGACATTGCCCTGAGCGGGCTGATGTAGGGTGCTGTGACTGTTGTTATAGCAATGTGAACGGCATACTGATGCTATTTAACATCAGACTGCCATCGAAATTGGGTATACTGATGCAAAAGACGAGGCGAGGAGGTCGCGTATGTCTACTGCAACGGTTAAGCCTACGACGGTTCGCATCGAAGAGGGGCTCAAGGAACAGGCGACTGAGTTCTTGGATACGGTTGGTCTGAGTCTCAATTCGTATCTCAACCTTGCTGTTCGGCAGCTGGTAAATCAACGAAAGATTCCTTTTGAGATCGTAGGAAGGGCGGAGGTGCCCAACGAGGCAACGAGGCGTGCCATGGTGATCGCCGAAGCTCATGAGTTGGGGATTCTGCCGGACGACAGCCCGTCATTCAATAACGCTGATGAGCTTATATCATTCCTCGATGAGGACTAGCGATGTTTGAGATTAAGGTCGAGGCTCAGTTTAAGGCGGATTACAAACGGACGATGCGCATCCATCCGCAGCTAAAAACCGAGTTTAAGGCGGCAGTCGCAGAGCTTGCGGCTCACGGCTCGCTTCCCGCGGAATATGGTGCCCACGAGCTTTCAAACCCGGGCGGCAACTACAACGGCCACATCGATTTCCATCTATCCGATGGCTTGGTCGATGTGGTCGTTCTCTACTTGCCGCATAAGACTAATCCTGTGATCCGGCTGGTCAGAATGGGCTCGCATGAGGAACTATTCCAGGGCCCGCAGGGCTGATTGCTCGCTTATGATTCGCGGGGGAATAGGGATTGATTCGCGGCCGATTGGCCAAAAATGGCCCCTATTCCACCGTAACTGTTGGAGACGTCCCGTTCGTGGCTGCGACCTCCGGTTCTCCTCTTCGCTGGATTTCGCTTAAAAGTTCGGCTGCAACTTCGCTGCTTTTGAAACGGATGCTGCAGTCCTCTTTCTTAGGAAAGGCCAGTAATGGAATGGTTCCGTACCAGACGGTTTCCTCGTCAATTACTGACGCGCACAGGCGCCCTTCGGCTTTGATGGAATAGTCGACGTTCATCTCGGTAAAAATCGCTTTCACGTCATTGTGCGGAGTCGAGGCAATTGAAATCTCAAGGGCAATCCCACGGGCGGCGGCGCCTGTGAGTACGGCAGCGAGCTTTGCGAGGCATGCAGCGGATGCGTAGGGCGCGGCAATAAAAATGCTTTTCGTTGCGCGCGCGATGTCATCCGCTAAGGCCTCCACGGCCCTTGCCGGCCTAACGAGGATGTTTTGATCGGCCCGTTTGTTGTCATTTGCTGCAAAGACTTCATATCCTAGCTTTGCGTAGGTCTTGAGTCTCTTCTGGTACATACGCGCGAGCATGGGTATCGACAAATCAACATAGTCGAATATCTCAACCCGCTGCTTGCCCTCGTGACTTCTATGTAGTCTGCCTGCCTGCTGCGTTATGCTGCCGTCCCAAGATATCGGTGTGGCAATGAGCAGAGTGTCAAGGTAAGACAGGTCGAAACCCTCGCTCAGAAGGCCTTCGGTTGCGATGATAATTCGATGCTCATGCTCGAAGCCGGGAAGGCTGTTCAGTATTGCCTTTCTTTCTTTGGCGTCGATTTCTCCGGTTAAGAGTATAGGTTCGTGTCCGCGGCTTTGAAGCAGCCTACATAGCTCTTCGGCATGTTTTTTCCTTTTGGATAGCACAAGCGGATGTCGACCGTTTGACGCGGTCTCGAGGGCATCGTCGACAATTGCTTCGTTTCTCGCTGTGTGCGCACACAGGAGATCGAGAACTTGATTAAAGGACGCCCCTGGTTCGTAGGCGGGTAGTCGAACTCCGGTAAAACGCGGCCTAACAACGCGCTGAATTCCCTGTTGGATTGCTTGCGTTTTTGGATCAATGGCATGGCGAAGCGGGCCGCAGAGCATTGAGAGTGCTCGCGTGAGTCCGTCCGAGCGTTCGGGCGTCGCGGAAAGGCCGTATACATATTTGGCTGGAGCGGACTTGAGGACGAGCTCAAGCTGTGGTGCGGCTGCATGGTGACATTCATCACAGATGATGAGGCCGTAATCACGAACGAACTCCTTGGCTATTGGTTCTTCGGTCTGGGGGTCCTTGCTGGACAAAGACTGGAATGAAGCAACGTCGATGAGATGGCTTATGGCGGTTTTGCCTCCTCCGATTTGACCAATGAGCGGAGGCTGCCTTTTGCTGATTCGTCCTTTTGGGGTTCGGACGGGCTCTCTGTTGTCCGTGATGTCGAGAAATCGTTCGAGCTGGGTTTTCCATTGGGCAATGAGCGCAGTCTTGGGAACGATGACGAGCGCTGGAAGACCGATGGCAGCAATAAGATAGGCTCCAATGACGGTTTTCCCGAAACCCGTCGGTGCAGACATGATCCCGTCTTCATGGCCGAGCATTTGTTCAGCGGCAATTTGCTGTTCAGGGCGAAGAGTCCCTTTAAATGTCATTACAATTGGATTTCCAGACTGGCGCTTGTCTGAATAGTGGGCAGCAACGCCGGCTTCTTGAAGCAGCCGCTCAAGCTGAGTCTTGCAGCCTCTGGGAATCGCGACGCAGCCGTCTCTAAGTTCGCTGAGGTCTATGTACCGCGGTTTGCCGAATACCGATTGATGCATAGATTGCGCGCGGAAGAATTCTGGGTTGGCAAATGTTGCAAGCCTGCGGACTTCCATTTGAGCTGCGGGACTCAGAGATTTTTCGGGGATATAGAGCATATCGGCCTGCGTGACGGACAGCGATGACGGGAGGTCCCGCGGTGTGAGCGGAAGCCGCTTTCGCGGCCTCTGGGAATGCGGTGCGGCGGTGTTTGCCGCCGTCGCAGCCGCTATTCCGTGCGACCTATTGTCGATGCTCTCGATCAGATTTTGCACCGTCGTGCGCGGGATTAACTGGATTTGAGAAAGGTAAAGCCATTGATCGGGAAAGGGCTCAAATTGCTCGTCAACAAATACGCTGTTCCCTTTTCGCTGCGCTTTTCCTTGAAAAGGCAGCGCTATGAGATTTCCAAAGCCTCCCTCAGGAATGGTGGACTGTGCGGGCAGCATCCGGTCAAAAGCTTCAAAGGTGATTGTCTTGTTGAGCGCCGCCGCTTCGGTGATAAGGCTGCTTCCAAATTCTCGTGCGATCTTCGCGCTGGTGAGCTCTAGGAAGAAAAACCAGACATGTGTGCCGTTACCTGATCTCGATCGCTCGACTGCAGCATCGATTCCATGGTTTTTTGCGACAAGCCGAATGGCGTTTGTCGCTTCTTTCCAATCGGCTCCGTCAAAGTCGATGACCAGGACTTTTGTGTTGCTGTCATTATCGAGAACATATTGACCTATGACGTCTCGGAGTCTGTCGTCACTGCCCTTGAAATGGGAGATGATCGCGGTATCGCTCAACTCGGGGAAGACGCGGTTGCCGCATTCAGCGCATTTGGTTTTCTGACGATTTGCTTTGGGACAAATGCCTGACTTCCACTCGTTTGCGCAGGCGGGCGTATAGCCGATTCCCCCGTCTTTTCTGCGGTACCCATGGGCGTAAACATCTTTGCGGCCAGTAAAGAGATTGCGAAAGAGCTCGAGTTTGTCGCGCGCTGGGCTCGCACTGGTGACGACACCCTCGACCTGCGCCCGTCTATCGAAAGATTCGCCAGCTTTCTCCCATTCTTCCAGTGTTGCGTAACGGATGTCTGGACCGTTGCCGCAGATGACGATTTGGCTGTGCGGCTCCGATACATGGGCGACGATTTTCTTGAATTGGAATAGCGTGCCCCCGATGAGGGCGTATTGATGCGTGACGGTGCTCATGTAAATGCCGTTCTTGTCGGAGTTCATTGAAATGAGGGTACGTTATTTTGATTTTTAAGGGACTCGGCTCTGATTTTGGTTCGGCGATAGCGGAGTACAGCTCCGTGAGTGGTGTTTGGCTGATGTCAAAATGTGCGGTAGCTGTTGCTGAATGGGTTTTGGCGGCCATGAGGTGGGCTGGAGGCGCAGGAAACTATCCTCGAATAGACCCTGTGGGCAAAAAATGGCAAATATGAGTACTGTGGTTTGAGCAGTAACATATCATCAGGAAAGTATTTAAGACCAATCGATTCGGATTGGATATAATCAACCCTATAAACATGGCGATTCGGGACTTTATGACGCTCGGAATTGGCGGAAGACGGCAAATTCAGCCAGATTTCGCTGTTACTAAACTGGTAACAGTACTCATATTTGCCATTTTTTGCCCAGAGGGTATCGCAAGGGGGTTGGACAAAGCATCGATCGCCGCCAATTTCTCGATTGGCTGGTTGGGCGGCAATGAAGTTGCGGCGTAATGGGAAGCGTTTCGCGGCCTTTTGGCTAAAACGGCCCCTTTTCCGCCGCGACTCGGTAGCGCGCAGAGATGTGGTGTAAGAGGCGGGGAATGCCCCGCCTCCGCCCTTT
>ERZ773170.273-NODE-273-length-59376-cov-76.890612_pt1 | contig 59376 bp, 40 predicted proteins | sample MGYA00581002_ERZ773170 | MGnify/ENA primary metagenome ERZ773170 (study PRJEB29015, sample SAMEA2737811) | human gut metagenome | biome: human gut; feature: human-associated habitat; material: faeces | place: China | collected 2012 ... | reverse complement strand
CCGGTGGAAAGCCTGTGAAGTATGCAGGTCCTAACACCATCATCATGGAAGCAGCCCAGGTTACTGAGAAGGTTCGCAAGCACATTGCGAATGCCTACCGACTGGTATTCCATGGTCAGACATCCCTCTTCGATGCCATCAACCAGATCAAGGATCAGGTGCCGGATGGTCCGGAGATTCAGAACATCATCCAGTTTCTGGAGAGTTCACAGAAGGGTGTCATCACTAAGATGTAAAATTTGCTTAGAAGGATTTGGATCCTTCAGTTTGCTATTATGTTTAGTTAAAATTCAAGTCATACCTATTTGAATTTTACTCAGTATCTTGAAAGGGCTGGCCGTGAGGTCGGCCCTTTTTAATGTTTGATAGTATGGGTGATACAACTATCCCTAATAGAAAAAGATTCTATCTCTAATGGAAAAAGATTCTATTCCTAAAAGAAAAAGATTCTATCCCTAATGGAAAAAGATTCTATCCTTAATAGAAATCTTCGTTCATAAGTTTTGAACGCACATTCAAAATCGCTGAACGTACGTTCAAAACTTATGAACGGAGATTCAAAACTTATGAATGGAGATTTTCATTAGGCTTGGCAACAATTTCAATGAATGGTAGCAATAAATTCCTCTTATGATATCCACAATTTCCATTAAGGGTGGTCGTAAAATCAGTCTATTACATCATCCATCACATGCTATAATAGAGTCAAGTACCTTATGCAGCGAATCTCTCTACCCTTAATAATTAATTGAATAAATGCAAATAAATGCAATTTTATTTTGTTATCTCTTCGTTTATGTGTACCTTTGCAAACAATTTGGGTAATTACGCCCTTTTCTGTCAGAAATAAATAGAATAGAACATGAGAAAGAAACAATATAAGCCTCGCAATCATCGTGGATTGCAGGTCGTTACTTTATGCATCAGCACCGCCATGGTGCTTGTTTTGTTGGGATTGGTCATCTTTTCCGTATTGATGGGAAGAAACCTCTCTTCCTATGTCAAGGAGAACCTGGTGGTACAGGTGATGCTGGAGCAAGATGTCACCAATCCTGAGGGCTTGCAGATGTGTAAGCGCCTGAAGGCACGTCCTTACGTGAAAGGTCTGACCTATATCTCCAAGGAACAGGCTTTGCAGGAGGCTACCCACGATCTGGGTACCAATCCTAGCGAATTTGCCGGTGTGAATCCTTTCCAGCCATCTATCGAAATCACGACACAGGCGGATTATGCCAACAATGATTCCCTGAAGTGGATAGCCAAGGAACTGAAAAGCTACTCGCGCGTGACGGAAGTAAGTTATCAGCACGACTTGATAGAACAGGTGAACAATTCGCTCACCAAGATAAGCATCGGCCTTCTTATCGTAGCTGCTCTGCTTACCTTTATCTCGTTCTCGCTTATTAACAATACGGTGAGACTGGGCATCTATGCCCGCCGATTCTCCATCCATACCATGAAGCTGGTGGGTGCATCCTGGGGCTTCATCCGCAAGCCTTTCATCAAGAGAGCTGTACTGGTGGGTGTGATTGCGGCTTTGCTTGCCGATGGCTTCCTCGGTGGATGCCTCTATGCCTGGTCGCTTCACGAGCCGGAACTGGTCAATGTGCTCGGCTGGCAGGAGCTTGCCATCACAGGCGGTTCGGTCTTCCTCTTCGGTATCATCATTACGGCTCTCTGTGCCAATATCTCGGTGAACAAGTTCCTCAGGATGAAGGCGGGAGACCTCTACAAGATTTGAACAGGAGTAAACTTCTGTAAAGTAAACATTAACATTACACATTAAATATTATATATAATGGATAAGAAGAATTTAGCATTTGACAAGATGAACTTCATCTTGTTGGCAATTGGTATGGCAATTGTCATCATCGGTTTCCTCCTGATGAGCGGCGCTGGCTCTAACGAGCACTCTTTCGATGCTGATATTTTCAGTACTCGCCGTATTGTAGTGGCACCAACCGTTACCCTGATTGGTTTCCTCTCTATCATCTATGCGGTTATTCGCAAGCCGAAAGACAATTAAGAGTTTATAGTTAATATACATATTTAAATTAGATGGATTTTATTCAGACTATCATTATCTCTATCGTAGAGGGATTGACCGAGTTCTTGCCAGTGTCTAGTACAGGTCACATGATTATTGCCGAAAACTTGTTGGGTGTAGATATCCAGGATAAGTTTGTCAACGCCTTCACTGTCATCATCCAGTTTGGTGCCATTCTTTCTGTCATCTGCCTGTATTGGAAGAGATTCTTCTATCCGGATGCAGTGAAGACAGGAGAGAAAACCTATTGGAAGGCGATGTTCGATTTCTATGCCCGTTTGGTGGTAGGTACTGTGCCTGCCGTGGTATTGGGTCTTGCCTTCAATGATTTCATAGAGTCAAATCTGGGAAATGTGCAGCTGGTAGGTTGGATGCTTGTCATTGGTGGTGTATTCATGCTCTTCTGCGATAAGATTTTCAATAAAGGCAGCGAGCAGACCAAGCTTACTTACAAGCGTGCCCTGACCATCGGTTTCATCCAGTGTATTGCGATGATTCCGGGTGTGTCTCGTTCCATGTCAACCATTGTGGGAGGTATGTCTCGGCGACTCACCCGCAAGGCGGCTGCCGAGTTCTCATTCTTCCTGGCAGTGCCTACCATGTTTGGTGCCACCTGCCTGGAGGTTTATAAGCTGATTAGCCATGGTGGCGGTTCGTTGCTCACTCAGGGCAACAACTTGGTTACCTTACTCTTGGGTTCAGTGGTAGCATTTGTCGTTGCCATTCTCGCCATCAAGTTTTTCATCAATTATGTTACCAAGTACGGTTTCGCAGCTTTCGGCTGGTATCGTATTGTTATCGGACTCATCATTATCATCTGCGGCCTTTGCGGTGTAGATATGCAGATGGTTGACTAAAATAAGAATATGGATTTTAGAAAAGGAGAAATTATAGCCATCGACAAGCCTTATCGCATGTCGAGCTTTGGAGCATTGGCACACGTTCGCTATCTGCTCAGCAAGAAACTCGGCTTCAAGGTGAAGATAGGACATGCCGGTACGCTCGATCCCCTTGCTACGGGTGTGTTGGTGCTCTGCACGGGTAAATGTACCAAGCAGATTGAGCAATTACAGACACATACCAAGGAATATACCGCAACGCTTCAGTTGGGTGCTACCACGGCAAGCTACGACAAGGAGCATAGTGTGAACCATACTTACCCTACCAAGCACATCACCCGTGAGCTGGTAGAGGAGGTATTGAAGCAGTTTGTCGGTGAGATTCAGCAGGTTCCACCTACCTATAGTGCCGTGAAGGTGAATGGCGACCGCTCTTATGCCCTGCGCAGAGCAGGCGAGGAGGTGCAGCTGAAGCCTAAGACCGTGCGTGTGGATGAAATCGAACTCACCGATTACAACGATGAGGAGAAGACGGCAAGCATCCGAGTGGTTTGCGGTAAGGGTACTTACATCCGGTCTCTGGCACGCGACATCGGTCGTGCCCTGGATAGCGGTGCCTTCCTGACAGCCCTCCGCCGTACCAAGGCAGGAAGCTTCTCGGTAGAGAACTGCATCGACTTTGACCATTTCCAGGAATGGCTCGATGCACAGGAGATAGAAGACAGCCTTGCCAATAACTAGGCTCGAATTTCGAAAAATGACATTAATAGTAAATCATCTTAAGAAAGGAGATATAATATCACATGAAACTATCACAATTCAACTTTAAGTTGCCAGCTGCTCAGGTGGCACTTTATCCACATAAGGCTAAGCGTGTGGTCAAGACTGCTAGTGGTGAACGTACATTCGAGATTACCCGTCGTGACGAGTCTCGACTGATGGTGCTCCACAAGAAGTCTGAAACCATTGAGATGTATAAGAAGGATGAGAATGGCAAGGATATGGTGGATGCTGAAGGCAATCCAGTATTCCTGCAGTTCAAGGATATCGTCAACTACTTCGAAGAGGGTGATACCTTCATCTTCAATGATACCAAGGTATTCCCTGCGCGCCTTTATGGTACCAAGGAGAAGACTGATGCCAAGATTGAGGTGTTCCTGCTCCGTGAGCTGAATGCCGAGATGCGTCTTTGGGATGTGCTGGTAGAGCCTGCGCGCAAGATCCGTATCGGCAACAAGCTGTTCTTTGATGATGTCAACGAGATGGTAGCTGAGGTAATCGATAATACCACAAGCCGTGGCCGTACCCTCCGTTTCCTCCATGATGAGGATGGCAATCACGATGTCTTCAAGCGTTCGCTCTTTGCATTAGGTGAGGCTCCGCTTCCTCGCTATATCATCGATGCCCGTGAGGATCATCACGCTACAGAGGATGATATGGACGACTTCCAGTGTGTATTCGCAGAGAAGGAGGGTGCCGTTACTGCTCCTGCTACAGGTCTTCATTTCTCTCGCGAGTTGATGAAGCGATTGGAAATCAATGGCATCAACGAGGCTTACATCACCCTGCATTGCGGATTGGGCAACTTCCACGAGATTGAGGTTGAGGACCTTACCAAACACAAGATGGATTCTGAGCAGATGATTATCTCTAAGGAAGCTTGCGAACTGGTGAATAAGACCAAGCTGGAAGGTCATCGCGTATGCGCCATCGGTACCAGCGTGATGAAGGCTACAGAAACTGCTGTAGGTACAGACGGAATGATGAAGGAGTTTGATGGATGGACCAATAAGTTCATCTTCCCTCCATACGATTTCGGATTGGCAGACTGTGCTGTTGCCAACTTCTATCATCCAGAGTCAACCTTGATGATGTGTACCGCTGCCTTTGGTGGTTACGATCTGGTGTATGAGGCATACAAGAAGGCTGTGAAGAATGGTTATATGTTTGGTTGCTATGGTGACTCACTGTTGATACTTCCAGACTAAATGGTGGAATAAACAGTTTTCGTACATATAGAAGTAATTGATATTCAGTAGATAAGCAGAGTTATCCACAGTTTTCATAAAAGTGTGAATAAGTATGTATAAAGTATATTTAAGCCTTGGCACGAATCTGGGCAACCGGAAGCGTAATATTCGTGAGGCTATCGATAAAATAGGAGAGCAGATTGGCGTGGTAGAGCGCCAGTCTGCTCTTTACGAAACCAAGCCTTGGGGCTATTCTTCACCCAATGACTTCATCAATTCCTGCGTGATGGTTCTCACCGCCATGGCCCCTCGCCAGGTGTTGGAGGCTACCCAGCGGATAGAGCAGGAGATGGGCAGAACCCTGAAGTCTGTAAATGGGGAATATCACGACCGCATCATCGATATCGACATTCTGATGATAGATGATCTGGTCATTGATGAGCCCGATTTCAAGATTCCTCATCCTTTGATGGAAGAACGCGACTTTGTGATGACCCCACTGAAGGAAATATTCAAGTAAAATTCTTGTTTAAGAATCCCATATCCTATTTCAGTTAGTTTTTTCTTAGCCAGACAGAAGGCGAAACACCTTCTATCTTCGAGAAGACACTGGAAAAATAAGCCAATGAAGAGAATCCCACATTGAAGGCCACGTCGATGAGTTTTTGATCAGGATTCTCTCTCATCATTCTTTTTGATTCTTCAATGCGTAGATGGGCTATCCATCCGCTGAAGTTCATGCCGTATTCTTCTCTGATGAACGAAGACAGATAGGTTTTATTCGTATATAGCTTGGCAGCCAGCTCTTCGATGGTGAACTGTTCGCGCATGTAAGCTTTGCTCTCCACCCATTTTGCAATTCTAGGTCTGAGCAATTCCACGTATTTTTCCTTTTTCTTGTTGGGAAGGGAGTTGTTATCAGTCTCCTTGCGCTCTATTTCCTTTTCCACCTTCTCTTCTATTCTTTTTTCCACTTCTTTTTTATGTGGAGTAAAAGGTGTAGGCTGTTCCTTATGAGGTATATGGGGGGGTACTTGTGCTTCTTCAGATAGAAGGCAAGATATCCTAGCAACACCAAGTTGATGATGCTGATTATTATAAGAAATTCAGAAAAATATAGCTCTAGATAATCCTTCATATTCGTTTCCGTTACTGTATATTTGAGTTCTTTTGCAGTATTGGCGCAATCGGGTAGCATGAAAACTTACTTTCCAATTACCGGATGCCTTTTTCAACTTGCAAAATTACCACTATTTTTTTGAAATAGGAAATATTTTCGTTATTTTTTTGCAATTATTTGTTTTTTAGTTAGTTGATGTTTCATTACTGTTAAAATTTATCTGTTCTTCATCCTGTGTTTTTGCTTATTTCTAAAAAACTCCACCCATTTTTACCCTTGTAGTTTTCTTATTTTTAAAATCCATTTCTTTACTTTTGAAGATTTTTAAAATGTTTTTGGATGCCCTTTCGTAATTTTGCAACCCAAAACAAAAATGTTTTCAGCAGGAACGATATGAAATAAGAAAGTTCTCTGCAGAAAGGATATTATATGATAATTGATTGAACTTGTAAGTGAAAGATTGTATTTGAATATGAAAGTAATAAGTAAATTGATAATCGTAGCTAATCTGATGTGTCTCTGCAGCCGTTCGGTGCATGCCCAGCAGATTGGCTTCAAATCCAATACGCTTTATTGGGCCACCACAACCCCCAACATTGGGCTTGAGATGGAGGTAGGCAAGAAGAAGACGGCTCAGGTTTTCCTGGGCTTGAATCCTTGGAAGCAGAGTGGCGGAGACCAGTCTAGACTTCGTCACTGGCTGGTGATGCCAGAGTATCGCTACTGGTTCAGCCAGAACTTCGAGGGATGGTTCCTGGGTGCCCATGCCTTGGGCGGCCAATATAATGTGGGAGGCGTGAAGTTTCCTTTCGGATTGTTGAAAGGACTGCGCAACCATCGCTATGAAGGTTGGTATGCCGGAGGCGGCATCACTGCGGGAAAACAATGGAATCTTTCTAAGCACTGGAACTTCGAGGCTTCGCTCGGATTGGGCTATATCCATACCCAATACGATAAATTCGAATGTGGTACCTGTGGTGAAAAACTCAACTCTGCCCATAAGAATTATGTGGGACCCACCAAGGTGGCTCTTTCCCTCATTTATTTGATTCCGGGTAGGGTAGATGAAAAACGCTCTACAGATGCTCCTCAGATCATCGAGAGCATTCAGCAGCCTAAGCAGAATACTCTGAAACCGGTGCTGCAGTTGCAGGCAGTCGTTGCCGAGGCTCCAAAGATCCGTCATTTGGATAAGCGTGCCTATATCGATTTCCCGGTCAACAGGATAGAATTGCGTGCTGATTATCGCCGTAATCCAGCACAGTTGGATAGCATTATCACTACCATCAAGGCATTGAAGGCGGATAAGAACCTGCAGGTGATAGGCATCAATATCCATGGTTTTGCTTCGCCGGAAGGTTCGTATAAGCATAATGAGTATCTGGCAAAGAATCGTGCCATCACCCTGACAGAATATGTCCGCAAGATGGTGGATTTGCCTGACAGCATCTTCACGGTATCCTCTACAGCCGAAGACTGGGATGGATTGCGTGAATACATCAAGTCAAGCAACTTGGAGAAAAAGGAGCAGCTTCTTGCGATAGCCCAGGATGAAAAGTTGGATCCAGATGCTCGTGATGCGAAGCTGAAGCAGCAATATCCTGCACAGTATCGCAATTTGCTCACCCTCTGCTATCCGGCTCTCCGCCATAGCGACTACCACATTACTTATAAGGTTAAGCCTTTCGATGTGGAAGAGGCAAAGCAGATCATGAAGACCAAGCCGCAGCTGTTGTCGCTCAATGAGCTGTTTATGGTGGCTCAGACCTATGAGGTAGGTTCCAAGGACTTCAATGAGGTGATGGAGCTGGCAGTCCGCATGTATCCAACGGATGAAACGGCAAACCTGAATGCTGCCATTATCCGTCTGAACAACGGAGATGCCGATGCTGCCAAGCCATATTTGGATAGAGCCGGCGATTCAAAGGATGCCGATGCCGCAAGAAAGGTGTATGAAATGATGATGATGCAATAGAACGAAAAAGAAATTATAAGTAAAAATAAAACTATAGAATTATGAAGAAATTTACGATGCTTTCATTTGTGCTGGCTTCAGCGTTGATGATGACGATGATGTCTTGCTCAAGCAGCGATGATTTGAATGGTGGCGGTGCAGATGCTAACGATAAGTCTTATCTTGCCATCAGAATTAACAATGTGGGTTCTGTAGCCGGTTCACGTGCTGCTGATGATTATGCAGTTGGTACGGCAGATGAGAACCATATTGAGAGTGTAAGATTCTATTTCTTTAATTCTGATGGAACTCCTTATATCCTGAAGAATGATGGCCAGTCTACAGGTAAAAACTGGTTGGAGAAGAGCGATGATTTGAATACGGGAAACAAGGATAATCCAAATGTGTCTATGATTTCCAATCCTCTTTTGGTTATCGAGGGCAATACCGGAGCTTCACCAGCCGTTATGATTGCAGTCATCAATCCAAAATCATTGGATGGAGATCAGCTCGGTGATGGTGCCAAGACATTGGATGATGTGAAGCGTACTTCCATCTTCTCTAAGTTCTATACCACTGGTAACAAGAACTTTGTGATGAGTAATTCTACCTTTGTTGCCAATGGTGTAGAGAAATGTGCTTCCATCGTAACAGGATTTGTTGCTACCACAGCAGACGCTGCCAAGTCAAAACCTGTAGATTTGTATGTAGAGCGTGTTGTGGCTAAGGTTCAGCCTACTATCAATGCTACTTACACTGCTGATGATGGCAGAAAATGGACAAAGATTGATGGCAAGGATGCCATGAAGGTAGGTGTTTACGGCACCAATGATATCTATGCCGTAGTTGATGGATGGGGTGTTGCCGATGAAAATGGCAAGGCTGAGCTGGTAAAGCAGGTAAATACTGCATGGAATGATGAAAACCTGGGTATCAGTGTATGGACATCTCCAGATTACCATCGTTGTTTCTGGACTTCTTCCGTAGCCTTTGCCGCTGGTACTGAGGCAGAAGGTAATGTTCCGCTTAATCATTCTTACACGGATTATGCTAAACGCAAGTTAACAGACTGTGCCTACACCTTGCCAAATGTGCCAACTTCTGTAAATGAAGACCCTTATGCCAGCACTTTGACCAAGATGGTGCTTGCCACTCATCTGGTTTACAAGGATGGAGAGAATTACAAGCCTGCTGAGATTTGTCAGTATCGTGGTGAGGAATACCTGCATGTAGAAAATGTGAAGACAGCAGTTGCCAAAAACTTTGCTGATTACTATATCAAGAAGGGTGATACCCGCACCAAGTTGCAGCCATCTGATATCGACTTCACTACCAAGGCTACTGGTATCAAGGATTATCAGGTAGTTGCTACCTTGCGTACGTTGGCTGCTGATGAGACTTTGCAGAAGAAAACGGGAACCACAGAAGAAGAATCTTCATACACAAATGTAACCAAGGAAACTTTTCAGAACTTGATGAACGAAGAGCCAGCTCAGATTCGCAAAGATGGTAAGGCATATTACTTTATTCCTATCCGCCATCTGGGTACCGACCCAACGAAGGTGGGCTACTACGGCATCGTGCGTAACCATGTGTATAGCATCAACATTCAGAATATGTACGGATTTGGTACACCGGTTTATGACCCAGACAAGATCATCGACCCAACCATTCCATCTAACGATGCTACCTATCTTGCAGCCCGCATCAACGTGCTTTCTTGGCGTGTTGTAAAGTTTGACGCTGATTTGGATAAGACAAAATAATGAAGATACCGACTCGTACCCTTACATGGGTCACTTTCTTATCTTGGTTGTTGCTGCCACTGAGCCTGACCCTCGTGTCATGTTCCTGGTGGCACGACGACCAGGAAGGGTGTGAGGCTACCAGGCGTGTTCGTTTTGTTTACGATATGAACATGCTCTATGCCGATGCCTTTGCTCATGAAGTGAAGACCGTCACGCTTCATGCCTTTGATTCGGAGGGAAAACTGGTCTATTCCAAGACTGCTCCAACTTCAGAGATTCTATCCGAAGAGGGAATGAATGTGGATGATATGCCATCGGGGGTATATAATCTTCAGGTTTGGGCTGAGGGCGAAGAACGTCATCCTGGTTCCTATATATATAAAGGTGAAGATGGTAAGGATAGCTGGGAAAAGGCTAGCATGGGCGATTTCCAGGTTCTCGTGAATCGGGATGATAACCATCAGGTAAACCATAACCTTACTCCGCTGTTTCATGGCATCCTGCGAAATGCCGACCTCACTGCTGTTTTTGGCGAAACCAAAACAGTAACCGTCAGGCTCACCAAGGATACCAACCATTTCAAGATCATATTGCAGCATCTCTCGGGAAAGAACTTGAGCGCAGAAGATTTCGACTTTGTCATTACGGATAACAATGGCTATCTGGATTATGACAACAGTCTCCTGCCGGATGATGAACTTGCCTATTCAGCATGGAGCAAGTATGAAGGAATGGCTGGTGTAAACGGGAATACGGGCGAGCAGACCTCCGTATCTGCAGTCTTGGCAGAGTTGACCACCTGCCGACTCGTGAAAGGTCATCAGATGCGCCTGCATGTATATGAGCATTCCACAGGCAGAAGCATCATCAATATTCCATTGATAGATTATGCCTTGCTGGTAAAGGGAAATTATCAGAGCAGGATGGACGACCAGGAATATCTTGACCGTCAGGATTCATACAGTCTCGTATTCTTCCTCGACGAAAAGGCTAACTGGCTGGCTACAACCATCTATATCAATTCGTGGAGAGTGGTATTAAGTAATTCCGATTTCGGACCTTCAAAATGATGAATATCAATAAGATATTTCAATATCTGCTTGCCCTGGCAGGTGTAATCACCTGTATGGCGTGCAGCGATTCTGCCGACCGTGCATCGGATGATGGCTATGTAAGGGTGGTATTCCAGCTATATATGCCATCCTCTACGGTGGTAACCCGTGCCGGGGAAAGCGATTGGGAATATGCCATCGACAAAAGCCGATTGCATGTGGTTTTCTATAGTCAGGATGGCCGTGCCATCGGCGGGGTGGAGCATCTGGTGCTTCTGCCTACCCAGAAGGAGAATGAATATCAGGTTACCGGATCCATCAAGTTGGATAAGTTGCAGATGACTAACAGCGGCTTTTCTGGAAAGGTGATGGTTTATGCCAACATCAATGGCGTGGACGAGCAGGCCGATTTCTCGGAAGATAATCTGAACCGCCTGACCTTCACCTATCAGCCTACCACGCCCCATTTCATTCCGATGTGGGGTGTGAAGCAGCTTGAAAACATTCCTTTCGAGGCAGGAAAGCAGTATGACATCAAGACCATCAATCTGCTCCGTGCAGAAGCCAAGATTCATGTTTCGCTTCGCCAGGATATGATAGATGCGGGATATACGCTCACGCAGGTAAACCTCCTGGGACACCAGCAGCAGGGCTATTGTCTGCCGCCGTTTGGCAGTGTTGCCCATCTGGAAGATGCCAATCTGCTTTCTGATGCGAATATGGGGCATTTTCACGAAGCCGCTCCTTCTTTGGATCCTGTTGATATGTTGCAGGGTGATGTCTATGTTCCTGAATATCGGAATAGCGGAGAGGGGGTTGATACGCCTGCCGTCATCAGTCTGCGGCTCAGAGACCGGTTTGGAAAGGAATCAGATTATCAGCTCAAGTTTGTGGATTATGATGCCAGCGGGGCTCCAACCTCCCGGGCAGTAGATATCCTCAGAAATCATTACTATCAGTTTCTGTTATATAAAGGCGAAAATGATATCCTGCATGTTAATTTGAATGTGCGAAAGTGGTATTATACTGAGCATGATCATATTATCATGTAAGAAATATCGTCTTAAGTGTTATAATGTAAATTCATGAAGAAATTATTATCATATATTTGTTGGGTGCTTGCCATCTTCTGTTTGATGGGATGCGGTTCCGATGGCGGTGCGGAAATGGTTCCGGAACTGCCTGCGGCTGAATGCGTTTCCGTGAAACTGCAGTTGGGCGTTTCTGAAAGCAGGGAGGCTACCCGAGCGGGATATAGTGATAGCTTGAATTCTTCGGGAGAATGGATGAAAAACTGGTTTGTGGTAATCGCCAGCAACCATCAGATAGACACAATCATCACCAATCATCCTTATGGTTCGGGCGAACAGGAACGTGCCTTGGACGATTGCTGGGTGAGACTGAAGCCGGGCAAGCATGTGTTCTATTCATTTGCCAATATTCAGCCTGCCGAGCTGGGCTTGCAGGGAAAGAAGAAGGGAGATGAATTGCCGGAAGACTTTGACCGGTATAAGTATCATGTAGAGATACCGAATCTTGCCTTTGCCGACCACTGGACCGACTTCGGGGATGAATCCCAACCGTTCTTCAAGAACGGAATCCCCATGAGCAACCGCCAGGAGATAGATATCGATAGCAATACCAGATCCATCAACCTGGAAGTAATCAGAATGGTGGCGAAAGTGCAGCTCAGCATCACCAATACCTCTAGTCATCCCATTACCATCAGGAAAGTGGTTCTCTCCGACCAGACTCCCAATTCCATGGAGAACCTGATGCTTTTCCCTGCTGCCGATGAGGTAGATAATCAGGGAGTAGCCCATGTGGGCAAACCGAATCTCTGTACGCAGCAGAAGCAGGTGGTTACCTACGAGGGGTTGAACAATGGGGAAGGCTATACCGTGAGTGCCCATGGCGGCAAGCAGTATATCCGCTTCTATGTGAACGAAAGTGAGGCCACTGACGAGAATAAATATTTCGTGCTCCAGTTGCATACGGATGATGGCAACGGAGGGGAACTGACCCGCCGCTATGCGATGCTCAACTGGCGACAGATGTGCCGCAACGATTTCCGCATGATTCCCATCCAGTTGGACGATTATGCCATTGAGTGGAAGGTGGAGGCGTTTTCTCCCATCGGCGTGCTGCCGCAGGTAGAAGAAGATAACAGCAATCTCACGGTTACCTTCGGCTATTACGGCGAGTTCCATATCATCCCGAAAATCAGGAAGATAAGCAACCAGCAACTGGTGGATTCCTGGAATATCAGCAACCAGCAGCTTACGGAAGTGGTTTCTACGCCAGCCGGCGATGCAGGAACCTGCATCTTTGATGACAAACCTTATTGGAATGCGGCAGCCAAGCGTATTGAAGGCGAGATGGGCAACCGGTCGGGCACCTCAGTCTATCAGCTGAGAATGACGCTGGATGTGAATGGCGACAGGCTGACTCTGTCACGTAAAGTGAGATTTGTGATGAATTCGGTTAATTTAAAATAGAATGAAAGGAAATAGTTTATTTTCAAAATATATCTTGTTCATCCTGGGCATCATCTCTTTGATGCCTGGGATGGCTTATTCCCAGACCTTTATGCATTATCAGGGTATCGCCAATAAAGCTGGCGATTACGAGGTGATAGATGCCGCCTATGACTGTCTCCGACAGAAGACGCATATGTTTCATTATTATATCGCCCTGCCTAGCGGCGGTAGCAAGGAATTGTCGCTGCCGCTTGCCGGCTATTCGGGTAATGGTGAAAATCTGGAACCTAGAGGATATTTCAGATGGTATAATTACGATACCGATAGGGCTTCTGTTCAGCTGACAGCTTATTCTGCCAGCGGCAAGTTGCAGAGCATGAAGGATGATCATGGAATAGATAAAGGTTTGATAGCCTATAATCTTTCATCCAAGCCAAATCGTAATTTGGTGGGTGCCGTTTATACACGTCCTGCTGATACTTCCTGGAGCGGTGAGACCATCGCCTGCGATGTGAGCCGATACGTGGATGGCTGCAGCGGAACAAGCTTCGAGCATGAACCAACCCTTTCTATCCGATATATCTTCCATATCATGCCGGCAGAAAAGATGGCGGATGATATCAAGCGGAAACTCCTGGAAACAGGAAGAGACAGAGATTATTCCTATGAAGACGGAAAGGGCGTTTCGGCAGGAGTGAAGGATATCTATGCTTCCATGACGCTCCGCCTGAATCTGAATGATGTGTCAAACTATTATTTCCATCCAATGAATAATAGCTATACGCATCATGTCTTTGCAGAGGATGAGGCGCATCAGATAAAGGAGTCGGATTTCAGTTCTGAGGTTGTTCAGGCAACTAAAGTGCAATGGCGTGTCTATAATTCCGATAAAAAACAGTTTGTCTGGTACACTCATAAAACCAGTAATGGATTTGCACCTCGTTTCTTTGATTTGAGCCTGAACTTGCTGAATACTGCGGGCACTAACGCATGGCGCGACCTGAACAATAGGAGCGTCAGCAGCAAGCAGACCTTTAAGTATGGCGACCGCATTTATGTGGTGGCTATAGCGCTTTCTGAAGATGAACAAAAAATGTGTCCTATCGCCAATTTCACCTGTCAGCTGTTCAATCAGCATCCGATGACAAAGGACGAACTGAAGGCGAAAGGGCAGAATACCCGCTTGAATTCCTATCTGGAAGATCATTATCGCTCCGTCAACACCATCTCTTTTGATGACGATGATGATGAACTGACTCTTTTGGCTCCTACGGCGCCCAAAGATAACCAGGCCCGCCTGCCTTCTAAATGGAGCAAGCGAAGCTATGGCTTTGTTTATCGCGATTTGATCAATTCTGTTCCGGCAGGCAATTTGTATGTAAATCCTAAGCATTCACCGCTGCATGGAGAGTACGGACTCTATAAGTCGGCAAATATAAGTGGAAAGTCTGGTTGGGGAACCTCTGGAAAAGATGGTTACCTGTGGTGGACCACCGCCAAGCTCTACGACCGTACCTACGAAAATACGAATGGCACCCAATATGGACATTTCCTCTATATTGATGCCGCCGACGAGAGCCGTCAGATTGCCGAGGCTGATTTCAAAGCCGACCTCTGTGTGGGTTCGCAGGTAATCTTCAGTGCAGCCATTGCCGATATGACCTCCGGTTCACAGCGTCCGCAGCTGCTTTTCAAGCTCTATGGCGTGAATTACGATGAGAACAACCAGGAGACGGAGCGCAGGCTGCTCCACTCGTTCTCATCCGGTAATTTTTCGGGAAACCGTGATGGCAAAGATGCTGCCAATGTAGGAAAATGGTATCAGGTTTACGGAAAGATGGTGTTGCAGAAGGAGAGCGGCGTGAATAATTTCACCGACTTCAAATTGGTGGTAGATAACATGTGTAAATCTACTTCCGGTGCCGACTATGCCTTCGATGATCTCCGCATCTACACCAAGGCCTCCAAGGTAGATGTTATCCAGAGCTCGCCTATCTGTCCTGGCAAGAATACTGCAAAGGATGCTTCTCTTTCCACTTCCATCCTCATCAAGTTGAGGGCTTTGCAGGAAACCATGGCGGCGCTTGCAGACAATTCGAAAAAGAAACTCTATTTCCGCTTCGTGGATGCCGAGGGCAATCCGGCAAAGAACGTGAACTATGGTACGGCAGAAAATCCTAACTACCAGTGGGGAACTACTACCATCTATCCTTATGTAGAAGAGAGCCGAACGATGGATGGAAAGCCGATGTACGAGAAAATCAACGACGAATGGCATGTGGTGCTTGCCAACAGATACTTCAATCTGCAGTCGAATCAGACTTACTATGTAAGTTTTGCCTTTGATGAGGAAGGAAAAACGGATAAGAACCAGCTTGCGTGGGGAAAGCCTTCGGATGTATGTTCTCTCTATAGTGAGAATTTCCAGATGGTGCAGCAGAAGGTGCTAGTTACCGATGCCAACGGAAGCATCACCACCACCGTCACCATTCCTTGCGATGACAAAGCCAAACCAGTATATCATATCAAGGCGCAGTTGCAGACCGTAGACCAGAACAATGGCGGCAGCATCCAGCTGAATGGTGTGCTCTATGATTGGTATGTGGATGATGCCAAGGATCCGGTTATAAAAAACAGTGCCGAGTTCAAGGACGTGCGGCTGGATGTGGGCGATCATACCATCCGTGTGTTTCCTACCACCAAATCTTCTACCATCACCCAGGGCGGCGTGGATTATCAGATTTGTCTCAGTGAGATGTCGTTCAAGCTTCGTGTCGTGAAGAACGGACCGCAGTTGAACCTGGGAGTTCCCGATGTGGCATATCCCAATAATTATGCACGCACGGTGCGCATCGGTCTGCCTCAGGTAGCTTTGCTGGCTCAGCAGGAAGTTCAGGGCAAGGGCGGATACTTCTGTGTACCTATCAGCAGCGAAAACCTGGTGGCTGATAATTCCACCCGTCTCTACTTCGTTAAGGCAGGCGGAAAGGATCATCTGGATGAGTCGCAATATACCAACGTGATGTATCTTTCGGGTACCAACGACCCTGCCTACCAGAACAGGATAGGGGAGAGCCTGACGCTGGCTACGCTTCAGGATAATTACATCGCGCGTAATACCAGCCAGCTGAAGCTGAAGTTCATGCCGCAGTCGGGGGATGCATCTTCTGCGTCAAAGAATGTGCGGTTGCACGAGGGATATTGGTACGAAGGCATATTGATATTCCGTGAGAATGGAAGCGAAGGCACCACGGTGCTCTGCTCCGGCGAAGCCTACATCCGCTTTGCGGTGGTACCGGAATACGCCACCTGGAATCCTACGGCCAATAACAAAATGAGTGCGGCATGGAACAATGATGAAAACTGGCGCCGCTCTGATCATGGCGAGCTCTATAAGGGGACTGATAAATATACGGATTACAGCAGTGGCGGATACGTGCCGATGAAGTTTACCAAGGTAACGATTCCAGGCCTCAACGGACTGTATTTCCCTTCCCTGGACTATATCGCCTATCAGAAATCTACGGGCATCGCCACCCGTCTGAGCAATGCCAAGGGCGATGCAGCAACGCCGAATATCCAGTATGACATGCTTGCCCGGTGGGATGCCAATGTCGCAGACCACGGACTGGATGCCGAAGGCAATCTGGAGTGTGAACCCTTCTATGGCAACACTTGCGATCAGATTTACTTCAAGCCGGGAGGCGAACTGCTCAACCAGTGCTATCTGATATACAACAAGGCGTGGGTGGAGAAGCAGATGAAGCCAAACACCTGGTATGCCCTCACTTCGCCTTTACAGGATACCTATGCGGGCGACATCTATGTGCCGGCAGCATCGGGCAGACAGGAGACGGAGGCGTTCAAGCCAATCACGTTCTCACCCTCGGCAAACAATCGTGTAACCAGTCCTGTTTATCAGCGAAGCTGGGATGATGATTCAGCCCGGGAAGTAACCTTGGGCGGCAGCTACAGTGCCTACGACTATGCAGGCACCGGCATCACATTCGAGAATCAGAATCTCAATGCGCTTTCAGCCCACTGGAGCCACGTATATAATAAGGTGGATAGGAAATATAAGCCGCTGGAGGGCGTGGCTATCAGGATGGGAGATAAATATACGGTGGGCGCTGCATCCGATGTATTGCTCCGTTTGCCGAAGGCAGATACGCAATATACTTATGTATCTGCTTCGCAGCAGCAGAGTTCTCAATCTGCTTCTGTGGATAAGAAGAATGCTTATCGCCTGGTGGTGGATGCCGATGCTCAGGAGAATGCTTTGGGCAAGATGAGCTATTCGCTGGTGCAGTTGTCGGATGGAAACAATTATTATCTGGTGGGCAATCCTTATATGGCTACGCTCAGCATGTATAAGTTCCTGAAGGCAAATCCATCGCTACAGTCCAGCTTCTATGTTTACGAGGATGGTGTGTTGAAGCTCTATAATAATCTGGATATGGCAACCTCCACGTATGAGTCGAAGAACGATGTGAAGATTTCGCCGATGCAGTCGTTCTTTGTCCGTCTGAAAGATGGGCAGAGTGCTTCGCAGCTTAACTTTACGTCGGCGATGACGGTAGATAGAGAAGTGTTTGGCGGTGTGAAGACGGCATCGGATGAGGGGCAGAATCTCACTACGCTTACCCTTACGGCATCTGCATCGGGTTATCGCAGCCGTTCGAGAATCGTTCTTGATGCATCAGCTTCGGAAGATTATGATGATGCCGAGGATGCCCAGCTGCTCTATGATGCCCAGCTGAAGGAAGTTCCGGTGGTTTATACGGTGGCAGGCGATGAGGCTGTAGCGCTGAATTCCCTGCCGAATATCAATTGGATGCCATTAGGAGTGGTTGGTGCTTCTTCTGATGTAGAATCTGGAGATGCAGGAAGTTACGCCAATTCAGCTTCTGTCTTGCTGGCAATTGATGGCATCTCTCGTCTCTCTTCTCCTCTTTACCTCTATGATGCTGCCACCCGGAAGTATCAGGAGATAAAGGATGGCGGGGAAATCAAGGTGCAGGCAAACGAGCACGGCAGATACTTCCTTACCCAGACGCGCAGTACTACAGGTATTGAAAATGCCGAGGTGGGCGAGAGTGACGTGAAGATCTATTCTCCTGCCCGGGGATTGATCGTCGTATCCAAGGTGAGTGCTCCTCTATTAAATAAGGTGGAGGTTTATACCCTTGATGGAAAACTGGTGGCATCGAGAAAGGCTGAAGGTGCAGCATCTGTCAGCATTCCGGTAGTCTCCACAGCTTCTCCTCAGGAAGTATATATTATTAAGGTATCTATGCAGGATACCCAAGCTACAATAACTAGAAAGCTTAGTCTGCTTTAAGAAGTCTGCCCACTATGCTCAGCAGAGATGTTGAGCATAGTGGGCAGACCTGCTGACTGCAGTCAGCAGGTCTGCCGAGTCTAGTGGCAACACCCTTTAGTTGTACGACTATACACCCTTTAGTTGTACGACTATATACCTTTTAGTTGTACGACCATACGCCTTTTGGTAAGAAAGCAGAAAAGAGTAGAAAATGAAAAATTCCATCGTTCGGTTGCTACTTCTTAAGGATAAAGACAGATGGTGGTGTGTGTCATTCCGTAAAAATCAGCGTCAAATGATATAAAATTGCCTATTTACGCATTGGTACCTTTACTTTTCCTGGCAAAAAGCTTGGAAGTTATTGCTTAATTCCCTATCTTTGCAAGCAAGAATTAGTAAAGGCGCCTTTCTCTTTTTCTAAGGATAAAGGCTTTTTCTAGGAACGAACTGACAATTATTTAATTAATAACATAAACCGATACAATTATGAAGAAATCCATCATTTTCGCATTGCTGCTCTCTCTGTTGAGCGTACAGCAAATCCATGCACAGAAGTGGCTCAAGAAATTGGGCAAGGTGGCAGAAAACGTGCTTACTAATGACCAGAAGACTACCAACAAGGCGGCTGGCTCTATCCCTGGGTGTACTGTAAAATATACCAGTTGCGTAGCTAATGGCAACGATGTCCATATCAACTTCGTGATAACCAATACCACTTCCAGTGAACTCAAAATGTACTTCAATGCTTTTGATGACGGCTCTTGTGCTTTTGATAGCAAGAATGTCAAACATCAGATGCACTTCTATTTGGGTGGCGATAAGTTAGGTCACTATTCTGATAAGATGCTTCCTCCTAATGTACCTGTCAAGGGTATTATGGTGATAGAGGATGTTGATCGCACCATTAAGCAGATTAATTCTACTCTTGTCAAGGGTAAGGCTAATGATGTGGAGTTTGCTATTAAGTTGCCTACCCAGATAGTGGCAGATGTCAAGAATACCAATTCAGATTTGGTAACCTGCTCATTGCCTGAGTTGCAGTTCAATTTCTTGAAGTGTGTTCGTCAGGGCAGGAATGTGGTAATCACTGCTACATTCAAGAATATCGGCAACAAGGAGTATGAGATTTCAGCTTATGGCGATACTCCTACTATATATGATGATGGTGGCGATGCTTATGAGTGTGATCAGGAAACAACCCTCTTGGGCAAGAATCGATGGTTAGGCTATAATTGGTATACCTTGCTCGCTGGTATCCCGATGAAGGCTACGTTTGTCATCAAGAATGTCAGCACCAGTGCCACCGAGTTCAGCGTTGTCAAGATCCCGTTCAAGTACAAGTCTAATGGCGAGACCCCTCAGTATGTAGAGTTCCGCAATTTGCCAATCTCAGCGCAGTAAGTAGCAATCTTAATAAGTTGATATAAAATGAAAAATCCCATCGTTCTTGCGAGCGATGGGATTTTTAATTCTGTTAAGCAATGTGTCTGCTTTCGCTGATTACTTACGAAGACCGAGGGCCTTGATGATAGCACGATAGCGATTGATGTCGCGATCATACAAGTAATCGAGCAATGCACGACGCTTTCCTACAAGCTGTGTCAACGCACGTGTTGTAGTATAATCTTTACGGTTCTTCTTAACATGTTCCGTCAAATGAGCAATACGGTATGAGAACAATGCTATCTGGCTCTCAGCTGAACCAGTATCAGAGTTAGACTTTCCGTACTTGCTAAAGATCTCTTCTTTTTTTGCTTTGTCTAAATACATAGCTGTGATACTTAAAATTTAATTATTATGAATGAATGTTATGCACATTGGGACCTTCCTCACGGTGGTTTCCGTTAAAATGCGGTGCAAAGGTACAACTTTTCAGTGAATTATGCAAATTTTTCGGGATTTTTTTGTAATTTTGCACCCAAATTCATTAAGTATTTAAGGTAAACGAAATGCAAGACATTAGAAACATTGCAGTTATTGCACACGTTGACCATGGTAAAACTACCCTGGTTGACAAGATGATGCTCGCCGGTAAGCTGTTCCGTGACGGCCAGGATAACAGCGGCGAAGTGCTCGATTCCAATGATTTGGAGCGGGAGCGTGGTATAACCATTCTTTCAAAGAATGTGTCTATCAATTGGAAAGGTACTAAGATTAACATTCTCGATACTCCTGGACACTCTGACTTCGGTGGTGAGGTGGAGCGCGTGCTCAACATGGCAGACGGTTGCCTCCTCCTCGTCGACGCTTTCGAGGGTCCGATGCCTCAGACCCGATTCGTGCTGCAGAAGGCTTTGCAGCTCGGATTGAAGCCTATCGTGGTGGTTAATAAGGTGGATAAGCCTAACTGTCGCCCAGAAGAGGTGTACGAGATGGTATTCGACCTGATGTGCGACCTCGATGCTACTGAGGAACAGCTTGACTTCACTGTAGTTTACGGTTCGGCAAAGAATGGCTGGATGAGCGATGACTACAACAAGCCAACAGACAACATTGACTATTTGCTCGACAAGATTGTGGAGATCATTCCTGCTCCTAAGCAGTTGGAGGGTACTCCTCAGCTCTTGATCACATCTCTTGATTATAGCTCTTACACCGGTCGTATCGCCGTAGGTCGTGTACACCGTGGTACTTTGAAGGATGGTATGAACGTAACTATCTGCCATCGTGACGGAACTCAGGAGAAGACCAAGATCAAGGAACTCCATACCTTCGAGGGTATGGGTCATAAGAAGACAGACCATGTGGATTCTGGTGACATCTGTGCCGTTGTCGGTTTGGAGAAGTTCGAGATTGGTGATACCATCTGCGACTACGAGAACCCAGAGCCACTTCCTCCAATCGCTGTAGATGAGCCTACTATGAGTATGCTCTTCACCATCAACGATTCTCCTTTCTTCGGTAAGGAGGGTAAGTTCTGTACATCACGCCACATTCAGGACCGCCTGAACAAGGAGTTGGAGAAGAACCTGGCTCTTCGTGTTCAGCCTTACGAGGATACCACCGATAAGTGGATTGTCTCTGGTCGTGGTGTGCTCCATCTCTCTGTGCTCATCGAGACTATGCGTCGCGAGGGCTACGAGCTGCAGGTAGGTCAGCCTCAGGTTATCTACAAGGAGATTGACGGTGTGAAGTGCGAGCCTATCGAGGAGTTGACCATCAACGTTCCAGAGGAGTTTGCTTCTAAGATGATTGATATGGTTACCCGCCGCAAGGGTGATATGACTTCTATGCTGAATATGGGCGAGCGTGTGGATATCGAGTTCGATATTCCTTCACGTGGTATCATCGGTCTTCGTACCAATGTGCTCACTGCTTCTCAGGGTGAGGCTATCATGGCTCACCGCTTCAAGGAGTATCAGCCATACAAGGGCGAAATCACTCGCCGTTCAAATGGTAGTATGATTGCTTTGGAGACAGGTACAGCCTATGCTTACGCCATCGATAAGCTGCAGGATCGTGGTAAGTTCTTCATCGACCCAGGTGAGGAAGTTTATGGCGGCGAGGTAGTTGGTGAGCATGTTCACGACAACGACCTGGTAGTTAATGTAACCAAGGCTAAGCAGTTGACCAACGTGCGTGCTTCTGGTTCTGACGACAAGGCCCGCGTGATTCCTAAGACCGTGATGAGCCTTGAGGAGTGTCTGGAGTACATCCGTGAGGATGAGTACGTAGAGGTAACTCCTAAGAGTATGCGTATGCGCAAGGTGATTCTCGATCACCTGGAGCGCAAGCGTAGTAACAAAGATTAAGCTATAGCTTATATATAAATGGATCCGTGAGAATTCCCCTCTTGCCGATTGCCTAGGCAGTCTGCTTGCAGGGGATTCTTTATTTTTAATTTTGAATGTATGCGTATGTGGTTGTGGAAATTCTTTAGGAAATTCTCGTTGCCCTGCTCGCTGGTATTGGGAGCCGTGGGCTATCTGATTTTTGCCAATGTTCCGTTTCTGGAACCTTTGGGGGATGCGGTGGGACCGAAGCTGGTAGATCTGATGCCGGTAGTGCTCTTTTCTTTGCTCTATGTTACCTTCTGCAAGATTGAAATCAAGGAGATGAGACCGAAGACCTGGCATTTTATCCTGCAATTGATAAGAACTACCCTTGCTCTGATGATGGTGGTGATGATCTTCGAGTTTGGAGAGAATTATGGTGTCAAACTGATTCTTGAGGGTGCCTTCATCTGCTTTATCTGTCCTACGGCGGCTGCCGTGGCGGTGGTAACGGAAAAACTGGGCGGAAGCATCGGTTCGCTGACTACCTATACGGTGATAGCGAATATCTTTACGATGGTCATCATCCCGAGTCTTTTCCCGATGGTAGAGAAGGGGGCAGATGTGTCCTTTCTTTATATGAGCGCGATGGTTTTCAGGAATGTAACCACCGTTTTGGTGGTGCCTTTGCTCCTGGCTTTGCTGAGTCGAAAGTTCCTGCCAAAGTGGGTGGACAAGGTGAAGAGCGTGAAGGATCTGGGATTCTATATGTGGTGTTTCAACCTGACGATCCTGATGGGAGAGACGGTGCGTAATTTCCTGCATGCCGAGGTTTCGGGATGGATTCTAGCCCTGCTGCTCATCGTTCCGCTCATTGTCTGTATTATCCAGTTTGCCATCGGAAAGGCGGTGGGCAGACATTTTGGAGACAGCATCAGTGCCGGTCAGGCGTTGGGACAGAAGAACACCGTGGTGGGTATCTGGCTCACCCTTACCTTTCTGAATCCGCTTGCTGCCGTGGCTCCAGGAGCCTACGTGGTTTGGCAGAACCTGGTTAATGGCTGGCAGATATGGTATAAGGAGAAATACGGAAAGCTGAAGTGGTAAAATAAAAAAGCAGTTTAGAACTTAGATATAAATTCTAAACTGCTTGATTGTATATAACAGTACAACTGTAATTATTTGTTGTTTGATACAAATAGACCTTCTAATGTAATGTTTCCATCAATCCATTCGCCTGGTATCGTAAAGGTGTTGTCCTCCCCACAGTCTTTCTTCTTTACAGTTTTTTTCTTTTTACCTCCATAACTGATGATGAATCCTGTATATGTAAAACCTGGGGCTGGGATAATCTTTACAGTTAGAGGCTCACCAAATGGAACTTTATAATTGTTAAGTATAGCACCATTAACTGCTGTTATCATTCCATTGCGGTTGGCTTCTGTTACATATACATAATCTATAGTCTTTTGACTTTGGCTCTCATTTGAGAGACTGCCGTCTTCATCCTGCAGTATTATTCTAGGATTATCCGACTGGTTGACTTCAATGTCGCTAATGTATATGACGGCATCTTCTGTCATATTGTGAGTGGATTCTGCATGTGGAACGACTACAAAGCTGTAGATATCTACCCCATTTGCACTCTTTATCGGGAAAACTGCATCAGCCCATTGACCTGCAGGCACTGGTGATATGGATTTGATCCAAAACTGTTCAACGTCAGGTGATTGTCCTGGTCTGTCTTTTCTTTTTCCCAGGCCAACTAACATGACTCGTCCCTCCATGGGTCTGTTGATAAGTACATGTACTATTTTGCCGGAAGGATCCAGGGATAATGGATTCTTTAAATCAATTCGTGCTCCAAATATGTTGGAAGCAAAACGTGAGCGTTGAAAGGCAAGTACTTTTTTGCTCTTGTTATTGATAGTGTCTGGATTATCTACGATTTTCCAGTTACCTTTTAACTTTCCTGAACGAAAAGGTGAATGCTCCCATTTATCGTATACACCTAGCGACTTATAATCCAGTGAATCAAACTTTATATTTTGTCCCAACAGTATTGATGGTAACAAGCATAGTGCTATGAGAAATTTTTTCATATCTTTTATTGTCTCTTTTAATAAACTTTAATAGAATGTAGCAATGGGCAAGCCTTACTGTTGTCTATGACAATTTTCAGAGCTTTGCACTTATAGCCTTTGTCGTAGCTATTTGATGTGCTGCCATTCAACGGAATGATACGTTTGTATCCAATAGTCGTTGTATTGCATTTTTCAGCAATAGGTTGCCATTTGCGCCCATCTTTTGAAATTTCGAGATGAAAGCTTTTTACTCTTTGCCCTTTGCGGATATATTCCATCAGCTCTACGTAGCGTACGTTTTGTGGCTTTGACCAGGATAAGGTGATTGATGCCTGCTTAACTCCATCGTTGGTGGCCCAATATGTATTCTTATTGTGATCAGTTAAGTTCCTTGCAATATAGTTTCTTCTTTTTCCTGCTTTACGTATATTTGATGCAGTAACTTTTGCTCTTTGTACTAAATCTTTACCGAGCCTTTTGCGAAGCATCGTACCTAATTCTTTAAGTACACGGACATCTGCTGCTGGGAGCAAACCATCTTTGGCAGGAGGACAGTTCAATATCAACGTAGCATTTCTTCCTACAGTTTCTAGGTACATTTGGAAGAGGCGTTCTGCTGATAGAGGCTTTTCGCCTTCATGCCAGAACCAACCTTTGTCTGTCAGTTTTGCATCGCTTTCTCCTGGATCCCATAACCATCCGTTTTCTGTTCCGTACATACCATTACTTTCTGGTGCATATCCTCTTTCATCAGTCAGCCAGTTGGTTTCTCCAGCCCATCCTGCTTCGTTTCCTATCCATCTTGCTTCTGCACCAACTCCCCAAAGTATGATATCTGGGCATACTTTGTGTATGGAGTCACGGAGATTTGGTATGTCGTAATATGTAGAACGGTCAACGCTTACGGTGGTATATTTTCCTCCGTAATAACCGTCACCGCCGTTGGCACCATCAAACCACATCTCAAATTGGTCTTTTCCATACTGTGCTAATTCGGCGCATTGGCGTAGAAAGACATCGTTTACATATTTCTCTGTGCCGTAATAACTACTGTTTCTGTCCCATGGGGAAACATAGAAGCCGTATTTCATGCCCAAATTGCGGGCTGCTTTGGCAAAGTCGCGAGGGATATTGGTTGTCTTACCGTTTTCGTTTCCTGCATTTACGATAGAGTGGTCTGTTGTTGCTGTAGGCCAGAGACAAAAACCGTCATGGTGCTTTACTACAGCAATTCCACCTTTCATTCCTGCTGCTTTTACTGCCTTGAGCCACTGGGATGGATTTGGCTTTTGCGTAGGAGCAAAGAGCTTGGTGTCTTCACTTCCAAGTCCCCATTCTCTATTGGTATAGGTGTTCATTCCATAATGAAAGAAAGCATAGAATTCTGTTTCTTGCCATTTCATCTGTCGGTCTGTAGGTAAAGGAAAAACAGCTGCGGGTTCATTGTCTGGATTAGGCAACGATTGCTGTTTTACCTGAAACTCAGTTTGAGAGTAGCCACTCATCGTAGAAATGAGTAATAAAACTCCAGTTAGAAAAAAATAATTAATATTCATTGTAGTTGTATTAAAAATAGATATATTTATTTCTTTCCATAAATGCGTTTATGGTTAGAGTAATTGTCTTATATGGTGATTGACTATCATCTTATTTTCTGCAAAGATAAAGATTTTATTGATATTGGAGAAATAAACCGGGTTAATAAAATATAAATGCCCGCAATTTTGCTTTGCGGGCGTTTGTATAGGGTTAGTCTTGTGTAGGATAAATCAAATTTTCTTCGGTGATGCAGTTGAGCACCTCTTCCAAATATTTTTTCGATTCATACTTTGCCATAGGCAGGTCGTGGAGCAGATAGTTGCCGCAATCCTTGGCTGCCTGTCCCGGAATTTCTCCTTCGAAGTCGGCGATGAACTGGAAGGTGCGCTTCATCAGTTCTACGATGTCCTTACTCTCCAGGTCGCCCTTGATGAGGAGGTAGTTTCCGGTGAGGCATCCCATTGGTCCCCAGTAGATGATGCGGTCTTTCCACTCCTCGTCGTTGCGCAGGTAGGTAGCTGCCAGATGTTCGATGGTATGGATGGCACCATTGTGGAGACAAGGCTCCTGGTTAGGCACCTTCATACGGATATCGAAGGTGGTGACTACTTCTCCGCCTACTTCGTCCTTGCGGCTTACGTAGATGCCGCGGAGCAACTTGTTATGATTGATAGTAAAACTTGGAATCTTATTCATATAGTTTATAATTTACAATTTATAGTTTACAGACTTTCGAGGAAAGCCTTGGTAACATTGAATGATCCTTCTGCCATTTTTGCCCAGAAGTCGAAGTACTGCTGTGCCTTGGTATCCTTCAGAGGTACATCGCTGATGATGCGGAAGGAAATGAAAGGAGTCTTATAGATGTGGCAGGTCTGTGCGATGGAGCAGCTTTCCATATCCACAGCCATGGCGTGAGGGAAGTGCTCCAGGATAGAGCGCATCTTCTCCTTGCTATCTACGAACCATTCTCCGCTTACGATCTGTCCGGCATGAATCTTTGGATGCTGGTTGTCTGGCAGTTCATTGATGGCAAGTGCTTTCTCTACATACTCCTTAGGAGTCTTGAAGAGGGCAGGCATACCGAGAATCTGTCCATACTCGCATTCGTCACCGCAGTAAGCATCGTGATATACACAGTCGGTAGCTACTACCACTTCGGTAACATTGAGGTTGATGTCAGCGCCTCCAGCCACACCCGAAGAGATGACGAGGTCTGGGTGGTAATTATCAATCATTTCCACAGCTCCGATGGCGCTGTTCACCTTTCCGATGCCGCACTGCTGCATCACTACTTCATTCTCGCCGATCTTTCCGATGACGAAGTCCTTATGATTCTTTCGCTCTGTCTGCGATTCTGTCAATAATGTCTTGAGTTGCGTGAACTCCTTGTCCATCGCAACGATAATTCCTATTCTCATATCTATTTTATTACTTTTGGGTGCAAAGTTAATAAAAATATCGCAGATGTTGCAAAAATTTCTTTTTATTTTGGTTGTTAATGCCTCATTTGGCAGAAAAAAGGTGAACAGGGAAGCCTAATACGACATGTTCATATCTTCTGTAATACAGATATAGAAATCAGCCAAGCCCAGGTAGTCTTTTTCTATCTTGTCAATCTCTTCTTGGCGAACCGCCCTAATAGTACTAATGGTTGTTTTAGGGCGATATTCGAGGAGATAAGGGATGATGCCGTTTCTGGCATCAGAATGATAAGTACCATTAAAATGAATCATCTGTTCACCCTTCTTGAGGTTTTGAGCGATGAACCATCCCATGGTGGCATCTTTGATGGCTTGTGCTTGTGCCATCAGCTGTGGTTTGGTTTCCTTTGCCTTACCGAGTACCCCCATCAGTGCAAAACCTTCCTGGGCGTTTTTGTTCTCAACATATTTAATAGGCAACTTTGGTAAATAGCGCTTGGCTTCAGCCGAAAGAGAATCAAGGAAAGCAAGTCCTTTTTCTTTCACGACACTGGCATATCTGCGAGGCACGTTCGTTGCTATCAGTGGTAAATGATGGCGCTTGGCGTAGTAAACCAACGGTTCGTAGTCTGTACTGTAGTTGGGCCATAGGCGGCACTCTTCCTCGAAACGGTCGGAAGAAATGAGGCTACTTGTATATTCATCGATGATGAGCTGGTTATCTGCCTCCAGCATCTCCATTCCTACTTTCAATTTTTTATTATTTTCGGTAAGAGCCTCTAAGACCTTTAGTTCCATCCAATGGCTAATGACGCAATTGTGGATTTCTCCAAAGAATACTACATCTGTGGCTGACACGGTCTTGATCATTTTTTCATAACTTACTTCCTTGCCTTGGGCATCGAAAATACGATATATTTCTGGCGTTTTCTGTGCATAGGTAGTCATGCTCACCATGAGCATGACTATCCATAATATTTTTTTCATTTTTCTTTCTTGTTTTGATGTTATTTAAAATGGATTGCCTTTATAGAGTAAAGCTACGCGCTCAGGACGTACGTAGTCCTCAAAACCTTTGCGGATATCCTCAGGGGTGATGCTTTTCAGACAGTTGCTGTAATTGTTGAAGTCTTCTAAGCTCTCGCCGTTATGCAAGAGGGTAGTGAGAACTTTCTTCCATTCTGCTGGTGCATCATCAGAGAGCGACTTGCGCTTGGTAACGAGGAACGACATCTTCAACTTGTTTAGTTCGCTTTCGCTGATACGGTTGACCTGTAAGTCCTTGATAATCTCATCTAAGGCCTGGATTGCCTTATCGCGATTCTCGTTCTTGACAGCCACTTCGAGCCAGAAATAATATTTGGCTTGTGGTACTCCGGCATAGTAAAGGTCGGCGTATGGCGAATAAACGATGTTTAATTTCTCGCGCAGGATGCTCAACAATCGGCTCTGTATGACATCGCGCATCAGCTTCAGCATCAGCGACTGGCGAAGTCCTGGCTTAAAATTGCCCGAATAGATGTAGTTCAAGACAGTCTGTGATTCCACGTCATTCTCAAAAGCCTCTTTGTAAGGACTCTTTGGCATATTGCTTGGTTTGTCCTGGAAATGAGTCATCTGAGTGGATGTCTTCAAACGTGCAAATGTGTTGACAATGGTAGGCAATACCTCATTTTCAGCAAAGTTGCCAGTTACTATCAGGGTAGTTTGCTGAGGATTGGCAAAGAGTGATTTATAATAGGTGGTCATTGAATCCAGGTTGAGCTTTGACAAGTCTTCTTTCTGTATCTTGATACCACTATTCGTTGGTATGTTGCATACTAGTGAGTCCACTCTTCGTGAGAGCATACGGTTGGTGTCGCGTTTCAGCAGTTTGTCGAGCAAGGTTTCCTTTCCCCAGCTTTCAATTTCAGCATCGCGTACTTCCTTGAAATCTTCGTATGATTTGCCTGGAACTGTAATTTTCTCATAAACCAGGTTCATTAATTCCTGTGCCTTGTCGGTTGGTGCAGAGGCGAGTACCTGATGCCAGTAATCAGCGATACCAATGCTCATAGATAAGCCTTCTTCCTGCATCACCTCGCTCAGCAGATCGGTATCGATATGTGCTAGTCCGCCCATATCTACATAGCTGACGGCATCTTTCAGGAGTGGGTAATTCTGCTTGCTGAGATCACCTATGCCGCCTCGACCGTGCATGGCTATGTTGATGGTGCTGTCTTTATCTGTTGTAGGACGCAACACAAGCCTCAAGCCATTTCGGAGCAGATATTCCTTTACTTCGATATCCTCGTACTTCCGTTTGCAGACGATAGACGAGGAGGCATCAGCATGGGTGGTTGTTAGGCAGGCAGGAATGTCAATATGCTGTTTTTCTGCTACCTCCTTTCGGTGATAGGTGTAAGCAGGCATCGGTGTCTTCAAGCCCTGCTGCCATAGTTGCAGTAACTCTTTCTCATTGAAGGATTCTTCCTTGCCGGCATTGTTCTGATAGGCAACAAGAAGAGATTTGTTTCCTTCCTGAAGAATCGTTTTGAAAAGTTTCTTAAGCTGGCTGCTACTGGTTTGCCTTATCAATTGTCTGACTTCCTCCATATCTTCGTTCCAGGTGAGATATCTGTCTCCGGCGATGATGTAATCAACAAAATCATCACACCACTTGCTTGACTGGAATCCGACAGTATCTACAGACATTCTGTTGACTTTTTCGGCAATATAGTCAGCTAATTCTTCTTTGCCAAAACCCTTGCTGGCGATATTTGAAAAAACGCTAAGCACTTTTGTCATCTTCTCCTTGAGTTCCTGTTTCCCTCTACCTTCTACCGAAAAAGAGAAATGATTTTGATTGGCAAGATACCAGGCATCGTTGACATCACATCTGATTCCCTGTGCCGCCATTCTCTTTCCGATAGCCGACATGAGCAGGCGATATTGCTCTTTGAGAGCTGTAGAGGCGATGGTATTTGCCACCACACCTTCGTGAGGGATAATGAACTCCAGTTTAGAACTTGTACCTACAGTGTCTTTAATCTCATGGAACGTAATGCCTTTCTTGTAGATGAGCGGGTAGTTGCCCAATGGGGTAGGCTGTCCTTTTGCTACCTGGTTGAAGGTTGCCAAGATGCGTTTCTGTATATCTTGAGCATCCACATTACCAACAATAACCAGGCAGGCATTCTTGGGGAGATACCACTGATGATAGTAATTCAGCAGTTCGTTGCGTGAGATAGACTCGATGTCCTGTTCTGTTCCGAGCGGCATACGCAAGATATATCTTCCAACACCGATTTTTAGGTTATAGAAGTCATCTCCGGTATTGTAACTGCGTAATTCTTCCTTGATAACTCCGCGTTCATGTTCCACTGATTGTGGATCGAATGTTACACCATCCAGAATGTCACGAACGGCAAGAAGCGTGCTGTCCATAACCTGAGTTCCGAAATCAGCAACAGGCAATGAAAGCCAGTATATAGTGCGATCGAATCCTGTGAAAGCATTGATGTCGCGTCCATATTTCATACCGAGACGCTCAAAGTAGTCAACCCATGCATCTTGAGGAAAATGAGTAGTACCCGAAAAAGACATATGCTCCAAGAAGTGAGCGCCACCTTTTTGCTGATCACTTTCTAGCAGAGAACCCACTTTCATTACAAGGCGCATTTCTATGCCGTGTCTTGGCAATGCATTAGGCATAATGATATAGTGAAGCCCGTTGTCAAGGTAGCCTTCCACGGTACCCCGTGGAAGGTTTATAGCTTTATCTTTATTGGCAAATGCTGATAAACTAGAGGTTATAAGCATTAAAAATAATAAAGCCAGTTTTGTTATTCTATACATATTGTTGGCATTAGATGTTTTTATTCTATTAATTACCAAAAGTATAAGTAGCTTCTACTCTCTGGCATCCGTATGTATTCTCAAGATACCAAGGGAATGCAAAGGTCATTTTGCCATTAGCGAAATCTATCTTGCCGGTAGGAACAACAAAGATATTCTTATACTCTGTTTCTTCTGCATCGGCAACAACATCGGTATTGTCAAAGAATGCGTATGGATTCAATGATCCACCACCGTCAATGATGTCTTGTACAGGAGTTTCTGTCTTGGTGTCACCATCGTTAACAATAAAGCTTTTGCCTGCATCTGCCATTTCCTTTAAACGAGTCCATGCAGAGAATGTATAATCGAACGGAACCGTTGTGATTTCTTTTCCATAAATGTTAGTCTTCTTGCCTGTGAAGCTTAGTGTCATGTCTGCATTAACTTCGATACCATCGAGGGTCATCGTAAAGGTTTCCTTGTTGAAGTCATACTTGATGTTCTCCATTACAGCCTGGCCATATGGAGTCTGTGTATAGTATTCGGTATCTTCTACCGTTTTCTTTCTCAACATTTCGTAATTGAAGTTAGTCATGCCCATTGCATTTGAAATCATCTTCAGTACAGGCTTTTCTGCTGTCGCCTTATCGCTTAGAGTGATAATGGTTATGCCTGAGAAAGCACGAGTCTCCTTATTGTTATTGATATCAGCCTTGTCGTCATCATTGAAAGTTACAACGGTATTTACCTTTACTTTACCCAGAATCTTGGTTAAGTCTATATTGAGATTTTTTTTGTAGCCTTCAATCAATTTCAGTTGAGCCTCTGTTAATGTAGGGATATCTGAGTCTGGATTGATGGTTACAGTTGCAGGCTTTCCATCTGATTTCATGTTGCTATCAGAGAATGATGCTGCAATGGTTAATATGCAAGGTGTGCTGAGAGAACTCTTTTTATTTGATTTTACAGTGAATGAAGCTGTCTTTTCTCCTGCCTTCAGAGTAATTGTATTAGGAGTGATTGTTGCAATGTCTCCATCATTTCCCTGAAGCGACAGACTGATGCTTGCATCTGCCTTCAATGTGTGGGCAAGCAAAATGTTGAATTTTACTTCTTCGTCATTATCCTCATTGATGATACTATTGCCATCTGCAGTAATGGATACGTAGTTGGTCATCTGAACATTGTCACCATTGTCGTCACTGCTGCATGCGCTGAAACCAATCAGTATTGCAAGCGCACAAAAAAGCATAAATGTAATTTTCTTCATTTTTCTATTCTTTTATTGTTAATACTATCTGTTAATTGGCCACTTTTCGTTTTGGCTCACCTGGTTGTTATATTTATATTCGGATGCTGGGATTGGGAATGTCCAACGATAGTCATTTGACTTGATCTTGGTTGTTGCTGCCAGTCCCCAGACCGAAAGGCGATTTACGTCGGCGTGTATTCGCTTGAGATCGAAATAATTGGTTCCTTCTCCTACGAATTCCTTGAATTTCTCAGTGAGAATTGCTTCAATCAATGCATCTCCTGTTACTTCTTCTCCTATCGGATTGGCAGAAATCAGTTGCAGGTAATGGTTGATGCGCTCTCGTGCCATTGGTTCATTGTTGTTGCGGGCATAAGCCTCTGCTGCGATGAAGTAGGCGCCTGCAAATCGCATTCTGTTGATGTAACTTGGCTGGGTGCCTTGTTTATTCATCATATTGTACTTGCCCATCAGGTTGCGCATCTTTCCATTTTGCTCTTTTTTATAGAGGGTATATTTCTTGCGCACATCCTTATCTGTAAAGCTGAATGCCGGATTTACGGCATAGTAATCGCCCTCATTACTGTCATATTCGATTCCTATGTAGTAACTGTTGGAAGTATTGAAGGCAAAGATTCGCCCGCTATAACTTTCTGTTCTCCACAGTCGTGAATAACTCTCGCCACCAATCTGGCTGTCATTGCCTAGTGCTATTACATTATCGGCATGTTCGGCTGCTTCTTGGTAGTTGCCCATATAGAGTGCGGTTTCTGCTAGCATATATTCGGCTGCAGTCTGCGATAACCAGCCGTTTTTTGCTGGTTGGTTTTTTACATTTTCCGCCTCAGTCAGCAAACTGTTGATTATATCAATGCATACTTTCTTGCTGCTTCGTGCATTGGTTTCATAACCAAACATATTCTTGATGATTACACCATCTCCGTCTGGGTTGATGTCGAATGCGGTAGCATAGATGCGCAACAAGTCAAAATAGCACATGGCTTTCAATATCTGTGTCTCTGCTTTGATGTTTTTTTTCTCTTGCTGCTCTATTGATGTTTCGGTTGTTATTTTGTCGATACGTTCTAATAGAGCATCACAATTTGAAATGCAGGTGTAATATTCAGACCATACTGTAGAAGAGAGGTTACTGATATTCTTGTCTTGCCAATTATAGAGATTCTGGGTTTCAACATCCTTGCCCGCCAGGTTGGTAGGACAGAAATCGTTACCCAAAAGAGAAAACTCATACTCCTGATGAGGATAACTCAGATAGCAGGAGGTTAGTAAAGAACGTCCTGTTTTGACATCTGTGATGGCATCAGGGTCAGAAAACTGGTCGGGTGGGGTTACATTGAGTGAACAGCTAGCTAAAAGCATGGTACTGCCCACTAAGACCAGTGATTTTTTTATGATATTTATATAATTCTTCATTTTTCCTAGAATGTAAGATTCAAATTGAATGTATATATTGGTTGTGTTGTGCCGGCAAGTGTTCCGCTCTCTGGGTCACTCTCTTTGTAGGAGGTCCATGTGAAGAGGTTGGAAGCCTGGAAGCCCACTGTCGCATACTGCAAGAATGGCAATACCTTTTGCAGGATGCTTGAAGGCAAACGATAGCGCATACTTATCATGGAGAGACGCAAATAGTCGCTCTTGCCTACTGTCCTGGAGTTGGGATATAGTGCAATGTTGTCTTCTGCCGTAGATGAAGTATAGTATGGTGTCCAATAGATTTTGTCCTCATCTCCCTGTTTGAACCACATCTTACTTGTCTGACCGGCAACGGCATTCTTGTTGACATTATCCTTGTCTCTTACATAGGAATAATTGAAACGCTGGATGCCGCCATGAACGTAATAAAAATCCATGTCAAAGTCGAATGACTTGTAAGAGAAGCTCAGATTGAATGTACCTGAATAAGGTGGTGTGAGATGTCCCAATGCTACGACATCGTCTTTTGTCAGCGCTTCTGTTGCTTGTTTCTCCGTGCCATTTGGCAAGAGGAATACAGGATAACCTGTAAGAGGATTTATCCCCAGGGATTTTGGTCCATAGAGCATATCGTATGATTTGCCTACCTCATAGTCTGGTACCAATGCATCTTCTGTGGTATAAATCTTATCTGCATAATAGAGGTCGAGTACCTTGTTGTTATTATAGGCAAGGTTTGCCCCTATGCTGAAACGGCAATCGTATGTATCGATAATCTTTGCACTCAGGCCTACTTCTAAACCGCGATTCTGAAGGACACCGATATTTCTCTTCAAAGTAGAGTAACCTACTGACGTCGGGATTGGCACATCAAGCAATGCCTGCTCTGTACGGCGATTGTAATAGTTGACATCCAATGTTATACGATTGAACAAATCCATGCTCATACCCAAATCTATCGATCTATTCTGTTCTGGCTTCAAATCCTTATTATATAAGGAAATCAACTCCAATACACGTTGGTCTTCGTATGTGTTGGTAGAGTAGGAGAAGGTTCCTGTTGTTGTCGATACGGATACACCATTGAGATTGGCTGTAATACCATAGGATCCCTTGAAATTGAGACGGGAAATGACCTTGTTGTCTTTCAGAAAAGCATAATTTGAAGGTGTCCATCCCAAACCGACAGCCCATGCTTTGTTCCAACGCTTGTCGGAAGGTAAAACAGAGGATGCATCGGCCTTATAGGTTGCATAGAAATCATAGGTACTCAACAAACTATATCCCAACACACCTCCAATACCCAACAGGCGATTCTTGTCTCTTGGCGCACTTATCTTTACCCTGCGTGAACCGGTAAGGGATTGATTGATGGCTGCTGCTGAGTTGATGGTTCCAACACCATAACCAGTAGTGCTAAGGTTGTCGATATTGGTATCATAATAGTCCATGTTGGCACTGAAAGTGAGGTCATGAATTTCATTGAACGTACGGGTATAGGTAGCACGCACATTCGCAGAAATATTGGTTGTCGTATTCTTGGATTTCGAATAAATACCTCGTGCAACTTCTGCCACGCCGCTATGCATCTCAGAATATGCGGTTGATGGGGTAAACTGGTGTGACTCGTCTAAGACAAAGTCGATACCAGCCACTGCTGCAATGTCAAGACCGGGCAACAGTGTCAAGGTGATGTTTCCATTCACTCCAAACTCCTTGTCATTAGATTCTGCACTGTATTGATTCTTCAAGTCCTTATAGGTCTGGCCGGGATAAGACCATAACTTTCCGGTCTTCTGTTCATAAGGATTTAATTCGTAAATCAATGAAGATGGGTCATTGGTAGTACCGTTCGGAGTGTTGGTCTTGGAATAGGCTCCTGTCACGCCCAGCATTGCATAACCAATCTTACCCAACTTCTGGTCAACGTTTAATCGGAAGCCCATACGCTGCTTGTCATTTCCTTCGATACGACCACCCTGATAAGAATAGTTGGCAGAAAGGAAATAAGTTGTTTGATCATTGCCACCACGAAGACTTAAGTTGTGGCGCTGATAGAAGCTGTTGCGCAATAGTTCATTGAACCAGTCGGTATTGATATTGCGCAAGGAATCAAGCTTGCTCTGGCCTTCTGCTATCATACTGGCTAAGTTGGGGTTGTTGGCAAAGTATTTGCGATAATAGTCCTCACTATAACGATAGCCTGGTGTCTCTGAATTACCGATCAGTCTCTCCAATTCCAGCTTCTCTGCTGAATTCATCATCTTCAGACCACGACGACCGCGGGTAGTAATACCCATATTGGTGCTGTAGTTGATGAGAGGTGCACCGGAATGTCCGCGTTGCGAGGTAATTTCGAGCACACCATTAGCAGCCTTCACGCCATAGAGGGCGCAGGCTGTAGCATCTTTCAGTACTTTCATGCTCTTGATATCTGAAGGATTCAGATTATAAAAAGTCTCAGCAGAGATAATCTGTCCATCCATTACATAAAGTGGTTCGTTGGTTGCATTGCCCTGTCTTAGGGAAGAGTTGCCGCGTAAACGGATTTTAGGAGCAGAGCCCAAATCTCCTGTGTTGGTAACGACAAGACCAGGCACAGCACCCTGCAAAGCCAAAGCCATATCTATCATAGGCTTTGCCGCTACACGCTTCATGTCAACGTTTTCTACTACGCCCGACTTGGAACGTAAGTCTATGGCATTGATATTGCTTCGCGCTATGACTACGACCTCACCTACTGAGGTAGAAGATGGTTCGAGCATCGGACTGATGGTTGACTGTCCTTTGTAAACTATACGCTTGGCCTTAAAGCCAAGTATCGTGAATTTTATACTTACCCCAAGTTTGATAGGCTGACTGAAAGCATAGCGACCTTCATCATCCGTTACGGTTACGAGCTGGGTACCTTCTACTTTTACAGTTACACCTGCAAGCGGGTTCTTATTCTGGTCGTAAACGTAGCCTATTAAACTTTGGCTTTGAGGTAAGGTCATATTATTGAATACCTTTGAATGATTCACTGGAGTTGCCATAAGATTAGCTGGCGCAGTACTGAGCGCTATGGTAGCCAATCTTATAGTAATACTTCTATGAATACTACTCGTCTTCTGTTTTCTCTCTCTCTGTCTTTTCATGAAACTTTGTTTTGTAGTGATACGGGTGTTTCTTTTTATGAGGGCAAAGATACAATATTTTTATATTAAACATTTCTTTTTTGTACTTTTTTTTAGGTGGAAATACTTAAAATACCTAGTTTTTAGTAGCAAAATGTTTTTTTTTCGTCTTTTTGTTTGTTGATTTTGATAATAGTGGTAATGTTGTTGTATCAGATTATTTTTTTTTAGCTTTATGAAAACGTAGGTATTCTTGTTAGAATAGGTTAATTGTAAAAAGCAAAAAAGGCAATCCCAGAAATCTATGGGACTGCCGGAAATATGCTTTGAAAATTAGAAGTTTACGCCAAAACTGAGCAAGAGGGCTCCATTATGAGATTTGTCAAAACTGTCGTGGCAGATGTTGGCAAGGCCGATGTCGTAGGTGAGGTCAGCATAGAACATATCGTAGCCGATGCCGCAACCGATGCGCAGACCGCCATCCAGACGGCGGAAGTTGTCGCTGCGGAAGGAACTCTGGGCCTCTCGCTCGGCAAAGTTCTTGATCTTGCCACCTACACCCACGGCGAAGTAACCGCCGAATTGTGGCTGGATGGAGAAGTGGTCATCTACATCATACTTGTATTTCAACACCGCAGGAATCTGCAGGTAGTTGAGGTCGTAGGTCATCTTCTTGCCGGAAACCAGATCCTTCTTGCCACCTTTTTCAATATAGGAGAGACCCGTCTCCAGATATAGAGGCGCTGTATCCGTGAGCGGAATGCCGGCAACAACGCCTACGTTGAGACCCGTCTGCCAGTCACCGCCATCCAGACGGGGATCATCCGAATTCACGTAGGTGAATGCCGGACCGATTCGGAAACCGAAGTATGGAGCACCGTAACTGTGGTTGTATCTGTAGTCGAGATGTCCCGTTCTCTGGTTGTAATATCTACTATTCTTATAGTTCTGAGCTGTTGATGGTATCACTGCCAGGAGTATTGCCATCATGATAAATGCGATTCTTTTCATATTGATGTGATTTTAATTATTATCTGGTGCAAAGGTATGGATTTTCGGTCATCTTGCAGCGTGAGAATCCCTATAATGATAGGGGGAAAACCCTATTGCGTCTTTTCTTCGATAAAAAAAGTAAAAAGTTTCTTTTATTATTTTGTAGTGTCTTCATTTCTCATTATCTTTGCACCAAATTATAAACGTTTATAGAAAAAGATGAAATTATTGAAGAAGTATCTACTGGATATTCTGGTAGTGATTGTTTTTGCAGTGATCTCTTTCGTGTACTTCATGCCTGCCGACATGGACGGACGAATTCTGTTCCGACACGACTCGGCGGCGAGCAAGGGATTGGGACATGAGAAAGAGCTTTTCCAACAGCAGACTGGCGAGACAACCCGTTGGACCAACTCTGTGTTTGGTGGTATGCCAACCTATCAGATGTCGCCTTCGTACAGCAGTACCCAGGTGCTCAATCAGGTAACGAAGGCTTATCATCTGTGGTTGCCTGATTATGTATGGTATGTGTTTGTCTATCTCCTGGGCTTTTATATCATGCTCCGTGCCTTCGATTTCCGACAATCGCTGGCGGCGCTGGGTTCCATCATCTGGGCATTCTCATCCTACTTCTTTATTATCATTGCTGCAGGTCATATCTGGAAGGTATGGGCTTTGGCCTATCTGCCTCCTATGATTGCGGGTGTGGTACTGGCTTATCGGGGTAAGTATCTGAAAGGTCTGCTCCTCACCGCCATCTTCTCGGCTTTCGAGGTGAATGCCAACCACGTGCAGATGACCTATTATTATCTCTTCATCATCCTCTTCATGGTGATTGCCTTCCTGGTAGATGCCATCAAGAAGGGGGAACTCGCCCGCTTCGGCAAGGCGACTGCGGTATGTGTCGTGGGTGCCCTCATCGGTATCTCGCTCAACCTCTCCAACCTGTATCATACCTGGCAGTATGGTCAGGAAACCATGCGTGGAAAGAGCGAACTGGTGAAGAAGAATACTGCCAACCAGACCAGCAGTGGTTTGGATAGAGACTATATCACCCAGTGGAGCTATGGTATTGATGAAACCTGGACGCTCCTGATTCCTGATGCCAAGGGTGGTGCTTCCGTACCTCTCGCCCAGAATACGCAGGCGATGGAGAAGGCGGATCCTAACTTCGTGCAGATTTATCAGCAGCTCGGACAGTACTGGGGCAACCAGCCTGGTACGAGCGGTCCTGTATATGTAGGAGCATTCGTATGTATGCTCTTCATCCTCGGTTTGTTTATTGTCAAGGGTCCGATGAAGTGGGCATTGCTGGCTGCCACCATCCTGAGCATCCTGCTCTCCTGGGGTAGAAACTTCATGCCGTTCACCGATTTCTTCCTTGATTACATTCCGATGTATGCCAAGTTCCGAACGGTGGCTTCTATCCTCGTGATAGCCGAGTTCACCATTCCGTTGCTTGCCATGATGGCTTTGAAGAAAATCATTGATGAGCCGGAGATACTCACCAGCAAGATCAAGCTGGTATATGCCAGCTTTGGTCTGACGGCAGGTTTCTGTCTGCTCTTTGCCCTGATGCCGAGTGTCTTCTTCCCTGATTTCATTTCCGTTCAGGAAACTCAGGCGTTGCAGCAGTTGCCGGCAGAATACCAGGGTCCGCTTATGAGCAATCTCATCGAGATTCGCAAGAGCATCTTTACTTCTGATTGCTGGCGCTCGTTCTGGGTCATCGTCATCGGCTCAGCCTTCCTGCTGCTTTACAAGATGAAGAAGTTGGGTGCTGAGTATATGATTGCCGGCATCGCCGTACTCTGTCTCGTAGATATGTGGATGGTGAACAAGCGTTATCTCTACGATGATATGTTCGTAGATAAGAACGTGCGCGATACTCCTCAGCAGATGACGGAGACCGATAAGATTATCTGCCGCGACAAGGCGCTCGATTACCGTGTGCTCAATCTCGCTTCCAATACCTTCAATGAGAACGAGACCTCTTATTACCACAAGAGCATCGGTGGTTATCATCCTGCCAAGCTCCGTCGCTATCAGGAGATGATTGATGCACATATCGCTCCTGAGATGCAGAAGACTATGAAGGCTGTGGCTGAGGCTGGTGGTGATATGACCAAGGTAAATGGCGACAGTATCTTCCCTGTATTGAACATGCTCAATACCAAATACTTCATCCTGCCTTTGCAGGGCGGTCAGACGGTTCCTGTACAGAATCCATACGCCTACGGCAATGCCTGGTTCGTGGATGAGGTGCAGTATGTCAACAATGCCAACGAGGAGATTGATGGCGTGGGCAAGGTCAACCTCCGCCATGTGGCGGTGGCTGATGCCAAGTTCAAGGAGCAGCTGGCTCAGAGCGTGAAGCAGGATGATACTTCGGTGGTGAAGATGATCCAGTATAAGCCAAACAACCTCACCTACGAGGTGAAGTCGAGCAAGGGGGGCGTCATCGTCTTCTCTGAGATTTACTATCCTGGATGGACTGCTACCGTAGATGGTCAGCCTGTAGAACTGGGACGTGTGGATTATATCCTCCGTGCCATCAACGTGAAACCGGGCAACCACAAGGTGGTACTCGATTTCCATCCTCAGTCGCTCAAGAATACAGAGATGGTAGCTTATATCGGCTATGGTGTTCTGGTACTCCTTATTATAATAGGTATAGGAGTGGAAATCAAAAAGCGCAAGAAGACAGATGCTGTTTCGAACAGAAATTGATATTCCGAAGGCCGACTTCGAGATACAGCCGGCAGAGCAGATGCTCTTCGTGGGCAGTTGCTTTGCCGACAATCTGGGTCGCCGATTCGTGGAGAATCGCTTCTGTGCCACGGTGAATCCTTTCGGCGTGATGTATAATCCGGCAAGCATTCTCCATACGGTAGAGAAATGCGCCGAGGTGCATCCTCGTGTAGCAGTCTTTACGTTGGGTACGAACCACGTGTATATTCTGAAGGAAACGGGCGAGATTGTGGATAACTGCCAGAAGCGCCCCCAGCGCCTTTTCGAGGAAAGGGAACTGAGTGTAGAGGAATGTGCTGCGTATCTGCAAAAGGCGATTGATTTGCTGAAGCAACGAGGTTTGAAAGATGAAACATCGGAAGATGAAGCTTTCGATACTAGCTTGAAGGTAATCGTAACCGTAAGCCCCATCCGTTATGCCAAATACGGCTATCACGGAAGTCAGCTTTCGAAGGCTACGCTTCAGTTGGCTGCAGACCGCTTGGTGAAGGCGAACCCTGGTGTGGTGAGCTATTTTCCAGCTTACGAAATCATGAACGATGAACTTCGTGATTACCGATTCTACAAGGAAGATATGCTGCACCCGAGCGATCAGGCAGTAGAATATATCTGGGAGAAATTCCGGGAAACCTATTTCGGCAAGGCTGCCGAGCTGTTCCTGGAAGACTGGCGTCCCATCCGGGAAGCCCTCGGACACAAGCCCTTCAACCCCGATAGCGAGGAACATCAGAAGTTCGTCGCCAGAACGGAAGAAAGGAAAAGATGGTTCGAGAAAAAGTATGGATTAGTGGCGGGCTGAAAGCCCAAAAGCATAATATAGAACATTTAAAGTATTAAGACTATGACATATACTATTGAAAAGGTAACCACACTGATAGGTGCGCGTCGCTATGGAGACAATGATACCAACATCGGTTTTATCCTGACCGATAGTCGTTCTCTTTGTTTCCCAGAGGAAACTCTGTTTTTTGCACTCAAGTCTGAGCGCAATGATGGTCATAATTACATCCCTGAACTGTATCGCAGAGGTGTGAAAAACTTTGTGGTAACTGATGTCCCTAAGGGCTATGCTTCTGATTATCCGGAGGCTAACTTCCTGAAGGTGGTCAATACGCTGGAGGCTCTTCAGCGTCTGGCTGAGCGCCATCGTGATGAATTCAATATCCCTATCGTGGGTATTACGGGTTCCAACGGCAAGACGATGGTCAAGGAGTGGCTCTATCAGCTGCTCTCGCCAAGCATGTTCGTTACCCGCAGCCCTCGCAGTTACAATTCCCAGATAGGTGTGCCATTGTCTGTCTGGCTGATGAACGAGCAGACCCAGGTAGGTGTCTTCGAGGCGGGTATCAGTCAGCCTGGCGAGATGCTTGCCCTCCGTGACATCATCCAGCCTACCATCGCCGTTCTTACCAATGTGGGTTCAGCCCATCAGGAGAACTTCTCTTCCCTGGAGGAAAAATGCCGTGAGAAGCTCATCCTCTTCCATGATGCTGAAACCGTGGTTTATGATGGCGATGATGAGGTGATTACCAAAGTGGTGGCTGAATATCCTGATTATAAAGGCGAAAAACTCTTCTGGTCGCTCCAGAACCCTGAGGCTCCTTTCTATGTCAAGAAGATTGAGAAGCAGCAGAGCGTGAGCGTCATCACCTATATATATAAAGGTGTAGAGGATAGCTTCTCCATTCCTTTCATCGATGATGCTTCCATCCAGAACTCCATCGTCTGTGCTGCAGTCGCTTCCAAGATCGGACTCTCTGCCGAGGATATCGACAAGCGTATGGCACTGCTCGAACCGGTTGCGATGCGACTGGAGGTAAAGGTGGGTCAGCATGGCTGTACCCTCATCAACGACAGTTACAACAGCGATATCAACTCACTCGACATCGCTCTCGACTTCATGAACCGCCGTCCTGATCATCGTGGCCGTCGCCATACTTTGATCTTGAGCGATATCTATCAGAGCGGTCAGACTCCTGAGGCGCTATATAAAGAGGTGAGCGATCTTGCCCGCAAGCGTGGCGTAGTGAAGTTCATCGGTATTGGTCCGGAACTCTGCAAGCAGCATGATACGATTCAGATTTCAGAAAAGTTCTTCTTCCCGAATGTGGAGGAGTTTATCAATAGCGAGGTCTTTGCCTCCCTCCGCGATGAGGTCATCCTCCTGAAGGGTGCCCGCCAGTTTGGTTTCGATCAGCTTACCGAACTGCTGGTGCAGAAGGTGCATGAAACCACCCTCGAGGTCAACCTGAATGCGGTGGTTGCCAACCTCAACTACTACCGTGCCTTCATGAAGCCGGAAACCAAACTGGTCTGCATGATCAAGGCGGATGGCTATGGTGCCGGAGCGGTAGAGATTGCCAAGACCCTGCAGGATCATCGTGTAGATTATCTGGCTGTGGCTGTTGCCGATGAGGGTGTCACCCTTCGCAAGAACGGTATCACCAGCAATATCATGATTATGAACCCGGAAATGACAGCCTTCAAGACCATGTTCGATTATGACCTGGAGCCTGAGGTGTATTCTTTCCGATTGCTCGATGCGCTCATCAAGGCTGCAGAGAAGGAGGGTGTCACCGGATTCCCTGTTCACATCAAGCTCGATACCGGTATGCATCGCATGGGCTTCGATCCTGAAAACGATATGGAGGAGCTTATCGGTAAGCTGAAGCATCAGAATGCCATCATCCCTCGTTCTGTCTTCTCTCACTTCGTGGGAAGCGATGACGATAGTTTCGATGATTTCTCTGCCCATCAGTTTGAACTCTTCGATAAGGGAAGCCGACAGTTGCAGGCTGCCTTCGACCATAAGATCCTGCGCCATATCTGCAATTCGGCAGGTATCGAGCACTTCCCGGAGCGCCAGTTGGATATGTGCCGCCTGGGTCTCGGACTCTATGGCATCAACTCCCGCAACAACAAGACCATCAACTGCGTGAGCACCCTGAAGACTACCATACTCCAGATGCACAACGTGAAGGCGGGCGATAGTGTTGGCTACAGTCGCAAGACCATCCTCGATAAGGACAGTGTCATCGCTGCCATTCCTATCGGATATGCTGATGGCTTGAACCGCCGTCTCGGCAATCGCCACGCCTACTGTCTGGTCAATGGTCAGAAGGCAGATTATGTAGGCAACATCTGTATGGATGTGGCGATGATCGATGTCACCGGCATCAACTGCAAGGAAGGTGATAGCGTGGAAATCTTCGGCGAGCATCTTCCTGTTCAGGTGTTGAGTGATATTCTGGAGACAATTCCTTACGAAGTGCTGACCACCATCAGTAACCGAGTGAAGAGAGTTTATTACCAGGATTAAAGATGAAATGAGTACTAGTTCAATTGAAATTTAATGATAGAAGCGCAACAGACGATTTGCCTGTTGCGCTTTTTCTTTGTATTTATAAGGCATTGGGTATTTTTTGCCCCTAAAATACGCAAGAATAAATAAATTGGTTTAAAATATTTGTACGTATAGTTTTTTTTTGTAACTTTGCACAAAACTTAGTATATTACTTAAACTTAAAAAAAATAATGAAGAAAGCAGTTGTGGTTATAGCTTTACTCAGCCAGACTCTGGGCTTGACTTATGCCGACGATCAGACCGGGACAAGGGGTATCGGACAGTATCCGGGACGCCCGTCTCAGTTTACGGCTCCTCAAATGGTGAAGGATGATACCTATAGGAACATTGCCTTGAACCGTATGGTATATACTTCCTCGAATGCCGATTTCAATCTTACAGGTCATCTGGTAACAGATGGTATCATCACCAGCAAGGCTCCTTCCTTCCTGAGTGTAAGAACGAATGAAGGCGAGTTGTCCAACCGTGACAAGGAGAAGATGATTGATGGCAACACGGTCACCAGTCAGTATATCAAGGGCGAGAAGGCTTTTGCTGAGTTCAATTGGGAAGCCATGAAGGTAAACCTCAGAAACCTGAAGTTTACAGGTGAATTGGCTTACTATCAGGACAAGGCTACTCAGGGGTATGTGATTCGTGTGATGGGGTCACACAATGGTCAGAAATGGGAGGTGCTGGGAGAAGAGAAAGACACCGGACTTCCTGGCGAGGCTACCAAACAGCAGGTAAGTTCCGACCCAAACAAGTTCCAGGATGTGGTGCGCCTGCCGCTCCGCAAGCTGAATGTTTCCATTCCTTTGAAGAAACCGGGCAACTACGAGCACGTACGCATCGAATTTACTATGCCGGGTGCAGCGTGGTGGCGCGTCAAACTCATCGATAATACCACTTCATGGCGTCCATCCATGCACTTCTCCAGTGTATGGAAGTCTGAATTGGCAAAGAATGCCCAGTGGCTCTATGTAGATCTGGGTACTGTGGCTGATTTCGATCAGGTGAATCTTTTCTGGGTCAACAAGGCTCGCCAGGGCAAGATTCAGGTTTCCAGTGATGCCAGAAACTGGAGTGATATTGCTACCCTGGGTCAGCAGAAGGGCTTGACCGAGAAGGTGGCTTGCAAGGGGCATGGCAGATATGTGAGATTGCTGCTTACCCAGCCGGATGCTTCCGGTCGCTATGCCTTGTCTGAGATGCAGGTGATGGGTAAGGGTGGCTTGCGTGCCGAGGCAGCCAACACATTGGCTTCTAAGAATGGCAAGCAGATGCTCAACCAGTGGCAGCTGCGCCGTGAGGGAAGTGATGCCTGGATTCAGGCTACCGTTCCTGGTACCGTGCTTACCAGCTATATGAATATCGGTGCGGTGCCTGATAACCGCTACGATGATAATATGCGACAGATTTCCGAGTCGTTCTTCAACTCTGATTTCTGGTATCGTACTACCATCAACCATCAGCCATCTGCCAACAAGAACCAGCATACCTATCTCAACTTCGATGGTATCAACTGGAAGGCAGATATCCTTCTGAATGGTGAGAAGATTGGCAGAATCGACGGTGCCTTTATCCGCTCTCGTATCGACGTGACCAAGAAGTTGAAGACGGGTGCCAACAAGCTCGAGGTGCATGTCATCAAGAATGCCCACTTCGGCGTAGTGAAGCAGAAGAATCTCCTGAATACCGACCTCAATGGTGGTGAGTTGGGTGCTGATAACCCAACCTTCCACGCATCTATCGGCTGGGACTGGATTACCAATACCCCAGGTCGTGAAATCGGTATCTGGAATGATGTCTATCTCACCCACGATAACGGTGTGAGCGTTTCCGATCCGCTGGTAACATCTACTTTGAATCTGCCGGATACATTGGCAACCATGACTCCATCTGTTTTCCTGAAGAATGCAGATGCCGTGGCTAAGACTGTGAAGCTTTCTGGTTTTATCGGTAAGATCCAGTTTGAGCAGGAAGTTAGTCTGCAGCCAAACGAGAAGCGTGAGGTGGCTTTCGCTCCAGCTGATTATCCTCAGCTCAAGAACCAGCGTATGAATCTCTGGTGGCCTAACGGCTATGGTTCTCCTTATTTATATGATGCCGGTTTCAAGGTATCAGACAAGGCTTCAGGCGAGGTAATCTCTGAGGTCAACTATAAGGCGGGTATCCGCCAGATGAGCTATGCCGACCTGGATACCCAGACCAAGATCTATATCAATGGCAAGAGATTGAATCCACTGGGTGGTAACTGGGGATTCTCTGAGACCAACCTCAACTACCGTGGACGTGAATACGATGCTGCCGTTCGCTACCATAAGGAGATGAACTACAATATGATTCGTGACTGGGTAGGTCAGATTGGTGATGAGGAACTGTATGAGGCATGCGATAAGTATGGTATCATGATCTGGCAGGACTTCTGGTTGGCTAACCCATGGGACGGACCGGATCCTGATGACGACAAGATGTTCCTCGAGAACTCTGCCGATTACATCTCCCGCATCCGCAGCCATGCTTGTATCGGTATCTATTGCGGTAGAAACGAGGGCTTCCCTCCTGCATCCATCGACAAGGTGCTGAGAGAGCAGGTCAAGGATATCCATCCACAGTTGGGGTATATTCCTAGCTCTGCCGACCTGGGTGTGAGCGGTCATGGTCCTTACCAGATGAAGTCGCCATCTTTCTACTTCGCTAACCAGAGCCATAAGCTGCATTCAGAGCGTGGTATGCCGAATGTGCCTACCTTCGAGTCTCTGAGCAGAATGATGGAACCGGAGCATCTGTGGCCACAGAGTGATGCTTGGGGACAGCATGATTATACATTGAAGGGCGCCCAGGGAGGTGAGTCTTTCAACAACATCATGGAAAAACGTTATGGCAAGCCTCAGAGTGCTGAGCAGTTTACCAAGTGGGCACAGTGGCTTAACTATGATGGCTATCGTGCGATGTACGAGTCTTCTCAGCAGGACCGTCTTGGATTGCTCATCTGGATGAGTCATGCCTGCTGGCCAAGCATGGTATGGTGTACCTATGATTATTACTTCGAGCCAACTGCTGCTTACTTTGGTGTGAAGAAGGCTTGTGAACCATTGCATATCCAGTATAATCCGGTGAAGAAGGTTGCCGAGGTGGTCAACTTTGCCGGTGGTGCCAAGGATGGCTTGGTTGCCAAGGCTCAGGTCTTTGATATGTACGGAAAGTTGATCAAGGAGGAGAGCAAGGAAGTGAATGTGGCGGAAGACCAGACCCTCGATGCCGTTAGCGTAAGCGAACCGGATGAGGAGGTTTACTACATCAAGTTGACTCTGGAGCAGAACAACCAGGTGGTTTCTGACAACTTCTATGTAATGGGTAAGGAAGAGGATAATCTCCAGGCACTCTCTAAGTTGCCAAAGGCAGATGTTGCTGTCAGCGGCAAGCGTTTCGTTCAGCAGGGCGAAGAGTGGGTTGGCGAGGTAGAGATCCGCAATACCGGCAATGTACCTGCCCTCTTGGTTCGCCTGAACCTGAAGGGTGGTGATGGTGAGCAGATTCTCCCAGTTATCTACAGCGATAACTATTTCTGTCTGATGCCGAACGAGTGCAAGACTATCAAGGTATCTTATCGTGATGAGGATGGCAGAGGTCAGGCTCCATACGTAGAGATTACAGGTTTCAATAAGTAAAACTGAAAATAAAATAAAAAAAGCGCATCAGAATTCTGATGCGCTTTTTTTATTTACTTGAGGAATCCCTGCTGCTTGAGGGCATCGAGGAATCCGATGCTCATGGCTTCGCAATCCTTCTTGGTATATCGGATATCGGTGAAAACCTGGGCTAATGTTTCTACGTTATTGATGCGTACAAACTCCTGGTTCTCTTCCAGTGCTTCCTTCTCGGCATAGAAGTCATCAATCTTTTCTGGGGTATAATCCTCGAAATGCTCGTTGTGTATGATGCTTCTCAATGGCAGACGGTCGCTCTGGGCAGGCTGCTCATCCGGCCATCCGATGGTAAGGGTAGCCACTGGCATTACCAGCTTCGGCAACTTCAGGGTGTCGATGATCATTTTCGGCATATACACCGTGGTGCCCAGGAAGCAGGTTCCCAGACCCGCCTCTTCTGCCAGATTGGTAAAGGTCTGTGTGAAGAGCAGGGCATCGGTAGCCGCATTCATAAACGAGAGGATGTTGTCGTATCCCGGGGTTCCCTTGCGGTTTTCTGCCCAGAGGGTGGTGCGGCGGTAGTCAGCGCAGATGGTGAGTACCACAGGAGCACCTGTCACCATCGGCTGGTTGAAGTGGGCAGGTGCCAAAGCCTTCTTTCCCTCTTCGCTGCGGGTTACCACTACGCTGTAGAGCTGCAGGTTTCCCATGGTAGGAGTACGCATCGCCTCTTCCAGCAAACTGTTCAAAAGTTCATCTGTTACCTCTCTGTCAGCATATTTGCGAATCGAGGTTCTTTTCTTGATTGATTCCATATCTTGTTTTTTTTTGTGCAAAGATAATGAAAGTTTCCTAAAAAGAACACGGTTCTTTTACATTTTTTGCTTCATAATGAGCTTTTCGTGCGTTTTTTGATGAAATATCTGCTCAAACGTTTCATATTTTAGAAATATTGTTTTAATTTTGCAGCTAATTATTAAACGTTTAATATGGAATATACTGAAAATATGACTTTCGAAGAGGCGAGCCACGCCTTGATGAAAGATTTGAAGACCCGATTGGCTGAGCTGCACGGGCATTTCGATGCTCAGAATGTCGATTGGCATAAGCTCCATCAGCCATTGGCGAAACTTGTTTCCGAAGAAACGCAGAAATCGCTTGTTAGTCCGGAAGTGGTAGAGGTTCGACCTAAGGAATTGGAGTGCGATGTGGTAAGATACCAGAACAATAAGGAGAAATGGGTGGCTTTGGTCGGATTGCTCAATGGTCATCCCTACGAGATATTTACCGGTTTGCAGGATGAGGATGAAGGCATCATGCTCCCCAAGTCTGTCACCAAGGGCAAGATTATCAAGACGGTGCTCCCGGAAGGACAGAAGCGATATGATTTCCAGTTTGTCAACAAGCGTGGCTACAAGATTACCGTCGAAGGATTGAGCGAGAAGTTCAATCCCGAGTATTGGAACTATGCCAAGCTCATATCCGGCGTTCTGCGCTATCGTATGCCGGTTGCCCACGTCATCAAGCTGGTCAATCAGCTTCAGCTCACCTCCGAAACCCTCAACACCTGGCGGGTGGGCGTGGAAAGAGCCTTGAAGAAGTACCTTTATGAGGAAAATGGAATAGATAACTTGGAAAACGGAATAGATTATAAGGAGACTGAAGATGAAATTGATGAGCAGTAAGATATACCTCAGGAATGTGCGTTTCCACGCTTTCCATGGCGTATTGCCGCAGGAGGGAATCGTTGGCAACGATTATCTTGTCAACCTGGTGCTGGATTATGACTTCTCTTCTGCTATGCAGACTGATGAACTTCAGGGAACCCTCAATTATGCCGAAGTCTATCAGAAGGTAAGAGAGGAAATGGCTGTGTCCAGCAAGCTCCTGGAGCATGTGGCAGGCAGAATCGCCCATAGGCTCTTTTCCGATTTCCCGGAAATCCAGAAACTCCAACTCTCTATCACCAAGGTGAATCCACCGATGGGTGCCGACAACGACGGCGCAGGGGTAGAGGTTGTATTAACAAATGATAAAACTTATAGTTAGAATTAGGTTTTCTGATAATAAAGTAGTAATTTTGCAAAATCATCAGAAAGTATGTGTAAGAAAGTAACACTGATATGGGCTTTGATGTGCATGTTTGTAATGACATCGTTAGCTGCCAATAAGCGATTCACGCTGGTCATCGACCCCGGTCATGGTGGACATGATGCCGGAGCACTCGGAGCCATATCCAAGGAAAAGAATATCAATCTTGCCGTTGCCTTGCGCTTCGGTAAGTATGTGGAGCAGAATCTCCCGGAGGTAAGAGTCATCTATACCCGCAAGACGGATGTCTTCATCCCGCTCAATGAGCGGGCGAATATCGCCAACCGTGCCAACGCTGATCTCTTTATCTCCGTGCATACCAATGCCTTGCCGGCAGGAAAGGTGGCTCGTGGCTTCGAGACCTATACCCTCGGTATGCACCGTGCCAAGGATAATCTCGATGTGGCGATGCGGGAAAACTCCGTCATCTCGATGGAGAAGGACTATCAGCAGAGATATCAGGGCTTCGATCCCCGCTCTTCTGAGAGCTATATCATCTTCGAGTTCATCCAGGGCAAGAACATGGAGCGCAGCGTAGATCTGGCACGAATGATTCAGCGAAGTGTCTGCGATGGTGCCAACCGTCCCGACAAGGGCGTGCATCAGGCGGGATTCCTGGTCTTGAGAGAGACTTCCATGCCGGGCTGCCTCATTGAGTTGGGATTCATCACCACTCCTGATGAAGAGCGCCTGCTCAACAATGACAGCAGAGTGGATGATATCGCCCGTGGCATCTACGAGGCTTTCGCAAAATACAAGAATAAGTACGACAGATCGGTTTCCGTTCCTTATCGTGCCAAGGATTCCGAAGAAGTGAATATCCCTAAGATTGTTCCAGATCAGGAACCGGCACCTAAGACTCGTGCCGTAACGAGGGCAGAGATAGCCGATGCGCCGGTCTTCAAGCTTCAGATTTTCGTAGGTAGTAGAAACCTTCGCAAGGGCGATGCTCATTTCAAGGGCGAAACCGATTACGATAGTTTCCAGGAAGGCAATCTGGTGAAATACACCCTGGGTGCATCCACCAATTACAACGAAATCTATCGCCTGCGCAAGGAAAAGCTGGATAAGTTTCCGGAGGCTTTCATCATCGCCTTCAAGAATGGACAGAGATATGACGTGAACCAGGCTATCCGTGAGTTCAAGCAGAACCGCAGCCGGTAGCTCCACTTTTCGGGCAGCCTGTGATTTGCTCTATATAAATAGGTATAATAAAAAGAACAAAAATAGATAAATATGAAACTGACAAAGGAAATTAGGATAGCGTTGGTCGCTATTGTAGGTATCTTGGTGATGTATTTCGGAATCAACTTTCTGAAAGGCATCAACTTGTTCTCTACCAATAACACCTACTATATGACGTTTGATGACATCCAGGGTATGGGTACTTCTACCCCTATCTATGCCGATGGCTACAAGGTGGGTACCGTGGATCAGCTGGATTTCGACTATTCAGGAAAGGGTCCCATCAAGGTCAAGGTGGATATCAATAAGGATCTGAGAATCCCTGCGGGTAGTACCGCAGAGATTGCTAAGGACATCATGGGCAATCTCCAGGTTAGTCTCCTGCTCGCCAACAATCCTCGTGAGCGTATCGAACCGGGCGGCATCATCCCGGGCACCGTGAATAACGGTATGATGGGCAAGGCTGCCGAAATGATTCCGGTTGTTGAGAAGATGCTGCCTAAGCTGGATTCCATCCTCACCAGTGTGAATACACTCCTGGCTGATCCTGCCCTGGCTGCTTCCCTCCACAATGTGGAGACCATCACCAGCAACCTCACTGTTTCCACCCGTGAGCTGAATACCCTGATGGCTGGATTGAACAAGCAGGTTCCGGGTATGATGAAGAAGGCAAATGGCGTTCTCGACAATACCAACCGACTCACCTCTAATCTGGCGAGCCTCGATGTGCAGGGCACACTCGACCGTGTGAATGCCACCCTCGATGGTGCGCAGAAGTTCACCGAGCAGCTGAACAGCGGAAAGGGTAGCCTCGGTCTCCTCATGAACGATACCCGCCTCTATGAGAATCTGAACTCAACCATGTCGCATGCCGACTCTCTGGTCATCGATCTCAAGGCGCATCCAAAGCGCTATGTTCACTTCTCAATTTTTGGAAAGAAAGACAAGTAGAGCCTCGGATATGCCGTTTTAAAGGCATCTTTGAGGAAAAATCCAAAATAAATTTTGTCTAAATAATAAAAGCAATGTTTCACGCCCCGGAATAGCTACAGAACTTGTTGTTTTTTAGCCATTTCGGGGTGTTTCAAAATTGTTTCATAGCCCCTAAAATGTAATTGTGGATAACTTTCTTAGTTGCTTGATTATGAGATAGTTATACTGGTAGTCTTAAAATATTGTAAATAGCCCGATTTGCTACTTTGGGCTTTTTTTTGTAATTTTGCAGTCGATTTGCATCGAATGGTGCAATCTGATGTAGTGTTAAGGTAAAAAAATCAATTAAATAAGTATTAAATAGTGTCAATGTTAGCAAGTCCAAAAGCGCTTTGGGACAATAGTCTTTTGCTTATAAAGGATAATGTGTCAGAGCAGCAATATAATACATGGTTTCGACCAATAGTCTTTGAGTCGTACAAGCCTTCGACCAAGACTTTGTTGGTTCAAGTTCCAAGTCCATTCGTATATGAGTACTTGGAACAGAACTATGTTGGCTTGTTGAGCAAGGTCCTGCATCGCAATTTCGGCGATGGAATCCGTCTCACTTATAGGGTGGTAACGGATAAGGAGCACAGGTTGACCCAGGATGTGGAAGCTGATCCGGCTGATATTGATGAGGCTGAGCGCAAGAGATTGGCACAGCAGCCACAGACACAGGCTAACCCGGCAGAGCCACAGCAGCCTGAAGACATTGACACCCAACTTGATCCGAAACTCACCTTCAATAATTATATGGAGGGTGACAGCAACAAGCTGCCACGTTCGGTGGGATTGTCTATCGCTGAGCATCCGAATACCACGCAGTTCAACCCGATGTTCATCTATGGTCCTTCTGGTAGCGGAAAGACTCACCTGGTGAATGCCATCGGTCTGAAAACCAAGCAGATGTATCCGCAGAAGCGTGTGCTCTATGTCAGTGCACGCCTCTTCCAGACACAATATACCGATGCGGTGCTGCATAATGCGAGCAATGATTTCATCAATTTCTACCAGTCTATCGATGTGCTCATCGTGGATGATGTGCAGGATTGGGCAGGCAAGGCGAAGACCTTGAATACCTTCTTCCACATCTTCAATCACCTCTTCCGTAATGGAAAGCGTATCATTCTGGCGAGCGATCGACCTCCGGTAGAACTCAAGGATATGCCAGACCGACTCATCACCCGTTTCTCTTGTGGACTGGTGGCGGAGTTGGAGAAGCCGAATGTGGAACTCTGCGTAGATATCGTGAGCAACAAGGTGCGCAAGGATGGACTGAAGATTCCGAAGGATGTGGTTTCCTTCATTGCACAGACCTGCAATGGCAGTGTGCGTGATCTCCAGGGTGCCATCAATGGTTTGCTGGCTTACAGCATCGTATATAACAGCAGCATCGATATCCGACTGGCGGAGCGTGTCATCAAGCGTGCCGTCAAGGTTGAGGAGAGCAACAAGGTGCTCACCCTCGATGAAATCGTGGAGGCGGTCTGCAATCATTATAAGGTAACGGTGGCTGCAGTCAACAGCAAGAGCCGCAAGCGTGAGTACGTGGAGGCGCGTCAGGTGGCGATGTTCATGGCTCAGAAACTCATCAAGATGCCTGCTTCCAGAGTGGGCAAACTCATTGGTAATCGCGATCATAGCACGGTTATCCACAGTTGCGCCAAGGTAGAGGAGCGACTGAAGATTGATGCTGAGTTCTTCGATGAACTCTCTAGCATCGAGAATGGATTGAGAGTGAAGAGATAATTAACATAGAAGAGATAATTAACATAGATAAGCACGGAACCTTGGTATAGTGGTTCTCGTTTATATAAATGAAACAAAAGGAAGTCGGACAAGTTTGTATTTGTCTTGGCTTCCTTTTTCCGTTTCTTTCAGCCTATACGCAAATTTTGCATAAGTTTTCTGCCTTTTTTACATCTTCTATCTTTCTTTTTTGTATATTTGCAGTTGGATTATGTTTTACCCAAATTACTGTAGATATGGTTATGAAGATTTCACGTATTTGCATTTGGGTCCTCATGCTGGGGACTGTCATGGTATTCTCTTCTTGTGCGAATGAGCATCCTAAGGAGCAGCTCGACGGGAATGCCATGTATGGTTCTGCGTCTGAAATCTACAACCATACCGTATCTTCTCTCTATCAGGACATAGACTTTGTAGAGCATGGTGAAGAGGAAGACTCGCTCTATGCAGTGTGGAACCATCTTTATCAGGTGATAGGGAAGGCGAATCAGTCGCTTGATATCATCGATTACAAGTCTGATTTGCTCTCTGTGAATCAAAAAGACCAGTTTAAGGCTGAGGTGCGTGCCATCAGAGCTATGATGTATTACGAGGCGATGGAGCTTTTTGGCAGGATTCCCGTGATTCTGTCTTCTGGCGAGGCGGCCATCTATGAGGCGGCTTCAGGCATTGCCGTAGCTTCGCTTACCGATGTCAATCTCTGTGCGCAAAGCGAAAGGAGCGAGGTGTTCCGCTTTATCTTCAGTGAGTTGCAGCAGGCGCTGCCTTACCTTCCGAATGAGCATAGCGCCAATGGGGGAGTGTATGAGGGAAGAATCACGCAACCGGTAATCAACTTCCTGTTGGCAAAGTTGGCTTTCAATGCTGAAATCTATACGTTTGATGATTGGACCAGAGGATATAAGAAACGTCCTAAAGGTAAGAAAATCCACTTTGTGGTTCAGACCGCCGATGGTGCTTCTCTGCTCAATGGTGGAACGGCTGGTGAGAATCGCAGCAAGGAATTGAATGCCTGGGAAACCTGTATCTTCTATTGTGATAAATTGGCCGCAGAAGGGTATGGCTTGGAGGAGAATGAGATATTCAATAGTTCCACTTATGCAAGGTTGCTTCGTGAGAATGGCGGCTCCCATTTGGTAGAAACGGAGCATCTCAAGCCGCTCTTCCGTTTCTGTTATCCCGAGGTATTGTTGATGAAGGAGAAGGCAAAGGTCTGCAAGGGTGGTGATTCCAGTATTCTTTTCCCGATTCCTCAGAAATGCCTCGACCTGAATCCCAAGCTCGTGCAGAATAAGGGGTATGAAAAGAAATGAAAGTTAGGGGAGTTAAAGGAGTTAACTCCCCTAACTCCCTTATAACTGATAGAACTTCGTGAAAGCTTTCACGCAATATTCGTGATCCATCACGCTGCCTGTTTCGCGGCAACTGTGCATGGCGAGGATGGCATTACCCATATCCACGCCCTTCAATGGAATGGAAGAGGCGAGGATATTGCCCAAAGTGCTTCCGCCAGCCACATCACTGTGGTTCACGAAACGCTGACAAGGCACACCCGCTGCCTCACAGATATTTGCGAAAATGGCAGCAGATACCGCATCACTCGCATACTTCTGTGCCGCATTGAACTTGATGACCGGACCGCCCCCCAGCATCGGATGATTCGTTGGGTCAAACTTCTCGCTGTAGTTAGGATGCCAGGCATGCGCATTGTCCGCAGAAATCATGAAGGCACGCTCCACTGCCTGATAATACGCCTCCTCCGTTCTGCTCTGTGCAAGAGCGATGCGCTGCAGCATATAAGAGAGGAAAGGACTTCCCGCACCCTGCTTGGTCTGCGAACCTGTCTCCTCATTGTCGAAAATCGCCAGCACCTGAGTAGTATCCTGGGCATCAGCCGCCGTCAGAGCCTCTACGCCCGCCCAGCACATCGACAAATCATCGAGTCTTCCCGAAGAGATAAACTCATCGTGTACACCGAAGGTGCAGGCAGGAGTGGCATCAGCCAGATAGAGGTCGAAGTCGAGGATATCCTCCTTCTGGATATTCAGTTCGCCGGTAATCACGTTCATCAGCAGATTACCCTTCTCCAGTTCATCATGGATGATGCCGAGGATAGGGAGCACATCCTTCTGCTTGCTCAGCTTCACGCCATCGTTCACCTGACGGTTGAAGTGGATAGCGAGATTGCTGATCTGCAGCAATGGGCGCTGGATATGGAGCAGGAGCGTCTTCGGATGCATCGCATCCTCGCCCTTTACGATCACTCTACCCGCCAGAGTGAGTGGACGGTCGAACCAGGTTGACATAATCGGACCGCCATAAACCTCTGTATTCAGTTTCACGATACCGCCCTCACAAAGCATCTCAGCGTTAGGCTTGATGCGGAAGGTAGGAGAGTCGCAGTGAGCGCAGATCATGTGGAAGCCGGCATCAGCCAGCGTCTTCTTTCCGATTTGGAAAGCATAGATAGAAGAGTCGTTCTTGGTAACGAAGAACTTGTCACCAGCCACAACCTTGCCCAGCGGCTCCTGAGGGTTCAATCGTCTGAACCCATTTTTCTCCAATTCCTCGGAGATATTCTTCACAGCCAGGAAGTTCACTGGCGAAGCGTCTAAAAAGGATAATAATCTTTTGATCATAGTCTATATCTTTATTTTGTTTCAATTATTTCTGCAAAGATAATGCAAAATTTTCATTTAATCTCATATTTCTACCTGTTTTTTCCATAATAGTTAAATATCTACAAGAATCCCCCATGATGTTTGGTGTTATGTTTTGAAAGCATTAATTTTGCACATCATAATTTTGGCAGATATACAGAATCATTTAAAACAAAGATAAATGGAAATAGTAATAGGAATCGTTATAGGTCTTGCCATCGGATTCTTCGTGGGCAAGCTGATGGAAGGAAAAAAGGCGGGAGAGGAGAAAACGCAGCTCATTGCGAAGGCTCAGGTGCTGCAGGCTAATATTGAACAGAGTAATCTGCATCATGCTTCTGAGGTGCAATCCTTGAAACAATCTCATGCTGCTGAGGTGCAATCCTTGAAAGCCCAGATGGAAAACGAACGGCTGTTTGCCGAAAAGCTCCGTGCTGAAAGCGACCAGCAGTGGGCACAGAAACTCGAAAGCCTGAAGCAGGAGATGCATCGCATGACTATCGAACAGCAGAAAGCTGCTGCCGAACAGCTCGCTGCCAAGCAGTCTGCACTACAGGAAAACAACCGACTCCAGATGGATGAACTCCTGAAACCTATCAAGGAGCAGTTTGCCGATTTCAAGAAATCGGTAGAAGAGAGCAAGACCCAGAACGAGGTGAATAAGAAGGAACTGCAGAGTACCTTCGAGGCAACGATGAAACTCTTCCAACAGGAACAGCAGCAGGCTGTAACAAGTCTGAAGGAGCAGACCTCGAAGATCGGTTCCGATGCCGCCAACCTTACCAAGGCATTGAAGGGTGACAGCAAGATGCAGGGCGACTGGGGCGAGATGGTGTTGGAAACCATCCTTGAAAACAGCGGTTTGCGAAAGGACGAGGAGTTCTTTATCCAGGAGAACACCAAGGATGAGAACGGCAAGAACTTCCGTCCCGATGTTATCGTCCGCTTCCCGGAAGGCAGGAGCGTGGTGATAGATAGCAAGGTATCTCTCACCGCCTATACCGATGCCTTGGAGGCAGAGACCGATGAGGAGCGGGAGAGGCTGATGAAGTCGCATGCCCAGAGTGTACGCAAGCACATCGATGAGTTAGCGGAGAAGGATTATTCGAAGTTAGTAGAAGATGCCATCGGCTTCGTCCTGATGTTTATCCCTAACGAAACGAGTTATATCGCAGCGATGAAGCAGCAGCCGGATTTGAGTCGTTATGCCTATCAGAAGAAGATCATCATCATATCTCCGAGCAATCTCCTGATGGCGTTGCAGCTGGCGTATAATCTCTGGCAGTATGACCGTCAGAACAAGAATGTAGAGAAAATAGTGAAGACGGCAGCCGATCTATATGATAAGGTAGCGACTTTCGAAGACACCTTCACGAGCATAGGTGATCTCCTCACTCGCCTCTCCGGTACCTATGATAAAGCGAAAAAGCAGCTTTATGATGGTACCGGCAATGTAATGAGAAGGGTAGAGAGTCTGAAGAATCTGGGTGTAACTCCCAAAAAGCAGATCAAGGCATTAGAGGAGTAATTTTAATAAGCGTTTTTATCCGGGCAGATAATACTCTTCGCTGTCAGGAAGATAATACGGATGTCAAGCCAGAACGACCAGTTCTCGATATACCAGATATCACGCTTGATGCGCTCCTCCATCTGCCAGAGCTCCTTCGTCTCACCACGGAAACCCGTTACCTGAGCCCAACCGGTAATACCAGGCTTCGAGAAGTGGCGAACCATATACTTATCAATCAAACTACCATAAACCTCAGTATGATACAACATGTGGGGTCTAGGACCCACGATACTCATATCACCCTTCAATACATTGATAAATTGAGGGAACTCATCAATATTCGTCTTTCTCATGAAGTTGCCGAATGCAAACTTTCTTGGGTCATTCTTCGTAGCCTGAGCCTTGTCTGAATCCTTGTTCACATGCATCGAACGGAACTTCAGGCACATGAAGGTATTACCGTTCAGACCCGTTCTAGCCTGACGGAAGAAGATAGGACCCGGACTCTGAATCTTGATAATCAGTGCGATGATTGGAATGAAAGGCAAGAAACAGAGGCAGATCACACCACTCACGGCAATATCGAAGGCACGCTTGAGAATACGGTTCGAGACAGAAGACAGCGGCTCAAGATGGTTCGTGTAAACCGTCTTACCCATAAAGTTATGGGAATCCAGATGCAGCTTATATTCGCCGAACAGACGAGGCAGATAATAGAAATGCACCACGTTCTTGTCACAGAAACGCATGATCTTCACAATCTGGTCTGATTCCTGATGCGACAAGCTGCAGAAAATCTCATCCAGACCATAACATGAACCGTTGATGGTATCGTTCATCTTGGACTCTAAGTTTTTGTTAAGATCCTGCATGGTACCCAGTTTTTTCAGTTCCTGTGGCGCTCCGGCGATGACATCATCGGCATAATAACCTTTCACGATATAACCCGCAGAAGGGTCTTCGGTCATGGTAATGTACATTTCTCTTACGGCAGGATCGCTACCCACGAAGATCACGGTACGACAGTTCCTACCTTTGGCACGGTGATGTTTCAGAACCTTGAGTTCGATGATTCTACTGATGATCAGGGCAAGATAGAAAGGGATGCCGAAGTATAATCCGAACGCAAATATTTCTCCACCATGACTGAAGAATTTCAGGAAGATCATGAAACAGACGGTAGTACAAAGCACCAGAAAGAGCGTACGTTTAAGTACTTGCTGGAAACCGATTCGTCTTATATGGATGATGGTACTGTAGTTGTATTCGCCGATGGCGAGAGCAACGTTTGCTATAAAGAATGTAATCTTTGTTTTCAAATCCAGGTAGGCGGGAACATGAAGGAACTCGATGTTTACGAGCCCCAATAGCAAGCAATTGAGGATGAAGAAGTCGGCGATGATCACCAACCTTCTAATCAGTTCATTACCTTTATATATATTTTTCTCCATAAGACGTTATGTGTAAGTTGTTTTTTTCTCTATTTCTATTCTTAGAACCTGTTGGCGGAATTAAAAAACCGCCTGAAAATTAGTATATTTTTATGGAGAAA
>ERZ773170.265-NODE-265-length-59893-cov-7.004663_pt1 | contig 59893 bp, 62 predicted proteins | sample MGYA00581002_ERZ773170 | MGnify/ENA primary metagenome ERZ773170 (study PRJEB29015, sample SAMEA2737811) | human gut metagenome | biome: human gut; feature: human-associated habitat; material: faeces | place: China | collected 2012 ... | reverse complement strand
GCCAGGTCACTGCACCACTGATCCGGAAATCCCTGCAGTCTTGCACATTCCTGCGGTGTCAGTCTGCGAACTGCATAACCACTGGAAACGATACTGGGGTCTTTGTGGTCCCGTGCCAGCAGTGTAGGGGTCGTTTCCCGAAATGCACTGCTGAAATTTCCCGTAGAAGCAGCATACACTGCATGATGGTCAGTGGCATTCAAAGTGAAAGCGACCTCTTTGTTGACACCGCCGCCCTGCGGTCCGTTTTGGTCAGACCGACCAATCATTGAGCCCTGCAAAGCATAACTTTCCAGCACAGCAATACCGCCTTGGTTTTTTGCTGGTGACTGGTCGCTGGTGTCCAAAGTACGGGCAGTGTCTGCCTCATAAATGCCGCTGTGCGGATTACCGGAAAGCATGGCATTGCTGGAAAAGGAACTGATGCCGTATGCTTTCGGCTGAAATACCGTCTGGTCATTGTTGCAGGACAGCGTAGCAGATTTGTTTTCCTGTATCAGACTGCCTTTTCCACCGCCGGCTTTTCCGCAGCGAATCTTCAGCGTTTTCGGCGTATCCATCAACAGCGGAACATTTCCGCCGCCTGTTCCGCATCTGGAAGTCAGTGTCTGTACTTTTCCGCTCTCAGAGATCTGAAGCCGGCTGTCAGCAGGATGATTTTCCAGTATACAAGGCGGATGATGGGCTTCTGCCCGAAGGGTGGCAGTGCGTTCTTTTAGAATGTCTATGCGTTCTCCGCCCTGGTCACACAAGCACAAGCCTGCCGTTCCAAAGCTGTCCGCAGCACTTCCGGCAGTTCTTTGCCACGCACGGAGGCTCTCCGCAGAATACCCTGACAAGCCTTCGGACTCAAATAGTATTTTTCCGGCACTTGTTCCGTCAAAATCTGCGACAAGAAAGATCCGTTTTCTTCGCTGGGGCACTCCCCAGTATTGTGCATCAAGAACTCGCCATGCAAGGGAATAGGATTCTGCCAGAATCTCTCCGGCTTTTGTCCATTTTCCCGCAGGTCGAGGAATTGAAATGCTGCTGTCTTTGACCGAACAGATGGCTTCAAGGACACGGCGGAAATCTTCTCCGCCGTTGGAAGAAAATGCTCCGGGGACGTTTTCCCAGACGATGTATCTTGGATATTTGCCATTGCTTGCACACCTCATTTCTCGGATGATACGAATCGCTTCGTGAAACAGAGAAGAACGGCTGCCGTTCAGACCGGTTCTTTTTCCGGCGATGCTCATATCCTGGCATGGACTCCCAAAGGTGATGATGTCCACAGGCGGCAGCTTTGCACCATGCAGTCCGCTGATATTGCCGAAGTGTTGTACCTGCGGCAGCCGTTTTTCTGTCACACGAATGGCAAACGGTTCAATTTCAGAAGACCAGATAGGCACAATGCCTGCCAGCAGTCCGGCAAGCGGAAAACCGCCGCTACCGTCAAAGAGGCTGCCAAGAGTGAGCGATCTATTCATTAGTCACCTCCAGATTATTTCCTGCTTTATCGCATGATAAAAGAAACGCCCTGCATACTGATAATTCTGCAAAGCGTTTACATTTCTCTATAACTTTACTTCGTATCCATATTGGTGCGGCAGGAACGTTGTTATATCTTCCATATTCGCCAAACATACACTCCATACCAACATTTCTTGCCTGAACTGCCTCTTGAAATGTATCGTAGTATCCAAGATGAATATCCAGCTGACTGATTTTGATTCTTGCACGATATTTCTTTCTGGGTGGATAATAACTTACTCCGCTTACACCCGATGTGTTATTTTTTTGAAGCGGTTGATTTATTTGATTTTGCTGATGTGTACAGAAACGGACATTACATCTTCGATTATCCAATGTATCAAGATTGATATGATCCAGCTCCATTCCTTTTCTTGTACTAAAAAGCACTTGATGCAGCGGTCGACCATGGCAGTCAACGATATATATTTGCCTACCTTTTCTGCTTTTATAAGAGACATACCATTTGATATCTTTTATTCTACTGAATAAATCAGCATCAAACATGAATATCGTCCCATCGGAAAGATGACCATAGCCAATTATACCATCATCAGAAAATGTGTAATTCACATTGCCGATATCACTCACGTCCTCTCTGAGCGTCATTCACATTGCTGTCTTGAATATTCAGTTCGTCTGCTGAAAACTCATGTACTTCTGAACACGGGTACTTTACTCCGTTGCGCAGAACATACACGCCATCAGCTGAACCAACAGCAGCAATGTATCTTCTGATGATCGCTGATGCATATTTGGGATCAAGTTCTTGTGTGTAACAGATTCTGTTGGTCTGTTCTGATGCAATGAGTGTAGAACCGCTGCCGCCGAAAAGATCAAGAATGATTCCGTTTTCCTGTGATGACATACGAATCGGATATGCAATCAATGGAAGAGTTTTCATTGTAGGATGTAGCTTTGACTTTTTCGGCCTGTCAAATTCCCATACAGTAGTCTGCTTGCGGTCACCGTAGAATTTGTGCTTTGCAGTATCCTTGAAAGCATAAATTACTGGTTCGTGCCGCATTTGGAAATCCATTCTGCCGATAACAAGCGTATCTTTTACCCAGATACAAGTTGTAGAATAGTGGAATCCCGCATTAACTGTTGCTTTATAAAAATTACATTTTTCTGCATCTGAATGGAAACAGTAAAATGCTCCGCCGTCTGCGAGAGATGTATATGCGTTTTTGAACGCGTCCAAGAGGAACTGATAGAACTTCTCACTGTCAGACCATTTGTCATTCATAATTGTCATACCTGTACCGCCGGAATATGCACAATTATACGGAGGATCTGTAATACAGGCATTTGCTTTCTGACCGTCCATCAGCAAGGCAACTTCATCAGGTTTGGTGGAATCTCCGCAGCGAAGTCTGTGTCTGCCGAGAAGCCAGATGTCACCATTTTCAACAAATGGTTCAAACTCTGCCGCCTTATCTACATCAAAATCATCATCTTTTACATCTTCATCTGATGCAAATAAGTCCGCAAGTTCCTTTTCATCAAATCCGGTCATGGAAAGGTCGAATCCGAGCTCCTGTAGCTCCTGCATTTCAACGGACAGCAGTTCTTCGTCCCAGCCTGCGTCCAATGCCATCCGGTTGTCAGCAAGAATGTACGCTTTCTTCTGTGCTTCGGTTAGATGGTCGGCATACACACATGGTACTTCTGCAATACCTTCTTCCTTTGCCGCTTCGATTCTGCCGTGACCAGCCAGCACATTGTATTCCCGGTCGATAATGACCGGATTCACAAATCCAAACTCGCGAAGGGAAGAGCGAAGCTTCAGGATCTGTTCCTTGTTGTGCGTTCTGGCGTTATTGGCATAGGGGACTAGCTTGTTGATGTCAACAAGCTGAAATTCTGTGGTTGTGGTCATGCTCCATTCCTCCGCTTCAAAACTTTCTGTAAACCTTTTCTGGCATCCAGCACTTTTCCGCTGACCGCCTGTCCCTTGAGCGTGCGGTATTGCTGCTTGGTCATCTTCTGGCGATTGGCTTTCAAATCTCGCCAGAACTGGGTATCTTCTTTCATGTATTTCTCACTTTCTGCTGCTCAGAAGCTGTTCCATCAAATCATCCTGTGGCGTACCGTCAAATTTGGTCGTACAGTTCTGCTTCACAATATCGAAAATCTCATACCAGAGCAAATTTGCCTGTTTCTGAAATGTCTGGCTCATCTGCACAAACGGGGAGGCAATAACGCCGCCCGTGGTCGGGTGCTTTCCCAGCAGTCCATAGGTACTGAGGGCTTCTTCACACTGTACAAATCGGGCGAATGCCTGCGAGTAGCTTTCCAGCAGCCGTTTGTTGACGTGCTTTTCACAGCCACGCTGTTTCAGCCAGAGCCATGTTTCTTTGTACACAATGTCTGCTCCCAGCGGTTTTCCGTTCTTCTGCTGGGCAGACAAGTATGCACTGGGGCTTGGCATATCCGCACCGGTCAAATCAGCGGCATCGTCCAGATCAGCTGCGTCTAATTCCGGAGCATGAAATTCCATAATATCTGCATCCTTGCCCTCTGCGATCTTGTCGGAGAGAGCTTTCGGCTTATCTCCTGCACGAACTCGTCTGCCGCCTCTTCTTGTGCCGTCCTTTGCCATCTGATTTCACCTGCCTTTTGAGAAAAAAACAGCCGAAACTGCGTAGGTTTCGGCTTGTCTGCATATTTTCGGGGTTAATCCCCCGTTTGAACCTTGGTTTTTGTGCGTGAGAGGGGGCACCGGTCTTCATTTCGCCGATTTTTAGCTATTTTTATACCCCCGGCGGTCAGCCCAGCCCCCATACTTCGCCCCCGTGAAGTCAGTAGCGATATTCGGGATTGCTGTCCTCATGACCTGTTTTCCTATCGTGACATTCTTTGCAGAGAGCTTGATAGTTGTTTTCATCCCACATCAAAACCTCGTTGCCACGGTGAGGAATGATATGGTCAACGACCGTTGCCTGAACATATCTACCCTCTGCCATACACTTCACACAGAGAGGATGCCGGCGAAGATACCTCGCACGGACTTTCTGCCAGCGGCGACCGTAGCCACGGCTCTCGGCAGAGGGACGCTCGGTATGCTCTGACTTGTGTTCGTCACAGTAACCGACACCAGCCTCGGCTAGGTGAGGACAGCCGGGATGTCTACAGGGTACTTTAGCCTTCCTCGGCATAGGGACACTCCTCACAGTCGAACTCACCGCCGCAGTCACAGCCCTTTTCCACCTTGATGCGCTTGAGGGCTTTCTTGTGGAGTTTCTTCACCCATCCGGTGGTGTCGCCCAGCTCATCGGCGATTGCCGCCCATGTTGCACCGTAGAAGTAGCGGAGTCGGAGCACCTCGCGCTCATCAGCATTGGGATTCGCCATGATGATCTGTTCGATGTTACGCTTCATACGAATGGACTCGATAAGCTTCCAACGGGCATCGGTGAGGATTCCCTGTACATCTTCGTCATTAAACTCCTCGACGAGCTTCTTCCACTCGTTGTAGATAACGACCTGTTCACTGATACGGGAACGAAGCCCTGTTGCGTTACGCATGACACTCTTTGCAAGCATTGTGTTTACCTCCATTTCATGGCATAAGAAAAGCCGCACGATGCTTTTCGGCACTGGCGGCTTCACTTGTATCTTAAATTTCCATTATACAGTATATCACATTATTTTGTCGCATTCAAGGGACATTCAGTCGCAATTAGTCGCATTCAGTCGCATCCTGTCGCAACTTTTCATCCAACGCCGATACAGCCTTATCATGAAGCCGATAGATATGTTTTTTGCTGTATCCCATCTTGCCGGCAATCACCTCGAAGGATTCAAAGAACAAATATCTGCGTTCTAACAGTTTTCTGTAGCGACGGTCGTCCAGCTTTCCGATAGCGTGTTCAATGTCAATCTTAATAGCGATCATTTTATCAATCAAAGCATCGGCTTCCTGTTCAAAAGCGATAACCTTGCAGATAGCTTTGCCGATTGCATCGGAGCCGCCATTAGGAGAAGATCCGCCATTGTTTTCATAGCTGACACCTCTGCCATACAAATCCTGACGGAGTCTTTCAGCCTTTTCCATCTTGTCGTTAATCATTTGATTAAGCTCCCATGCCTGATTCAGATATTCCTTTGCGTTCATCATGCTGCCTCCTTAACCATTCTGCGGATTCTCGCCATAAGTACGACCGTATCAATATCGCTGAGGCACTGCGCCCACTCGGAGCGAAAGAACTTCTCGTTCTCCGCAATTGCTACATCATCATGTTTTACGAGTGCATCCTTGTAGACGGTCGCTGCCGCTTCGATGATGGCAAGACCAAGAGCCTTGTAGGGATCGTATGCTGTAGATTTTCTTTCTTCAACCTGTATCATTTCTTACCTCCAAGTTCTGCCTTGACCGCATCGATCAGTGCGTTTTGGGTTTCTTCCTTTTTCTGCAATGCCGACATGATTTTTCTGTCGATCGTGCCGGTTGTGATGATGTGCTGTATAATGACTGTCTTGGATTGCTGTCCCTGTCTCCACAGACGAGCGTTGGTCTGCTGATACAGTTCGAGCGACCATGTCAGTCCAAACCATATCAGCGTAGAACCGCCTGACTGAAGATTCAGACCGTGACCGGCACTTGCCGGATGTATCAGACCGACAGGAAGCGCACCTCGCTGCCAACGGGATATACTGTCAGCCTTATCCATTGTTGCGAACGGAATATGCAGCTTATTGAGCCTTTCCTGAATTCTCGCAAGGTCATGCTTGAACCAGTATGCCACGAGAACGGGCTTTCCATTGGCGGCTTCGATGATGTCCTCAAGAGCGTCAAGTTTTCGGTCATGTATCGGAAGAATATCTCGGTCATCGGAATATATCGCACCATTTGCCATCTGGCTTAGTTTATTGGATAGACTTCCGGCATTGCTTGCGGTTACATCACCGTCGGGAAGCTCCAATACCAACTCCTCCTTCAATTCTTCGTAATGCTGTCTTTCTTCCTCGGACAGCTTTACGGGATATTCGGAGATTATCAGTTCAGGCATTTTCAGGTGATCGGTGGATTTCATGCTTATCGTGATGTCGGATATTTTGTCATAGATCCGCTGCTCTGCATCGGGCAGAGGTCGGTAGGAATACACGATATTTCCCTTATATTTATCGGGCAGGAAGTAGTCGTTGCGATACTTGCCGATGAATCGTCCTAATCGCTGTCCCATGTCGAGCAGTCGGAACTCAGCCCATAAGTCCATCAGACCGTTACTGCTCGGAGTACCTGTCAGACCTACCACCCGTCTTACTTTCGGACGCATTTTCATCAATGCCTTGAATCGCTTGGTGTCATGATTTTTGAAAGAGCTTAACTCATCAATTATCAACATATCGTAGTTGAAAACTGCTCCGCTTTCTTCGATAAGCCACTGCACATTTTCTCGGTTGATGATGTAGATGTCGGCTTTGGCTTTCAATGCCCTCAGTCGTTCAGCCTCTGTACCGACTGCCACGCTGTAAGTCAGATTCTGAAGATGCTCCCATTTCTGAATTTCAGCAGGCCATGTATCCCGTGCCACTCGCAGAGGAGCAATAACCAGCACTTTGCTTATCTCGAAGTAGTCATACATCAACTCATTCACAGCAGTCAGCGTTGTGACCGTTTTGCCTAAGCCCATATCGAGGAGCAGAGCCGTTACGGGATGTGTTATGATATATTCGGCTGCATACCTTTGGTACTCATGAGGTATGAATTTTTTCATCGTTCATCACTTCCAATCTTATGAACTAACTCTGCAATATCTTTTTTATCATCCAGCACATAAACCTGAAAGCCCAATGCTCTAAGCTGCTTATGTCTTTTTAGCTGAATTTTTCTCGGAACTTCACCGGGAGCTTTTGTCTCCACAAAGGCGATCCTTCCTTTCGGCATCAAGACAATTCGGTCGGGAACACCGGATGTGCCGGGAGAAGTGAACTTCCAGCAGAGACCTCCGACAGCTTTTACGGCATCACCAAGTTTATTTTCAATATCACGCTCTCGCATACTTTGCCCACACCGCCTTGAATACGTCAATGCACTCCTGAGATGCCTCACGTTGATACACCAGATAATCGTAAATGGCATCATAGCTATCTTCTTCCGGGAAGTAGGCATCTCTTGCCATGTCATAAGCCAGATCACCGGCAGGGTCATCATGCCCAAGAAAGCATTTCACTACCCAACGATGAAAGGTGTTTCTCTTCGGTTTCTCACGTTCCATATATCTCATCATGTTAAAAACTCCTATTCTACGAGGTTTTTAGCTTTTGGTGACAGTCTACGACAGTCATTTCTATACCCTTATATATAGATATTTTTTTACATTTTTCTCTCGCCTGCGTAAAGTAAGGATATGAGTGTCCTCGACTGTCACCTTGGCTATTTTTCTACCTTTTTTTGACTTCAAGGTGACAGTCGTCAGTTCAGGAAATCGTCCAAAACTAACCTCAATCCCATAATCAGTCTTGCGGTCTTCGTTTTTTTCTTAGAGAATCCTGCCTGCTCCAATGCGGTATAAAAATCAGTTGTACTTCTGACAAATTCCCCATTCTGCGCACAATAGTTACGGTACTCTTGGTAGAGATCACCGGACTTTTCAGTGTAGGACTTATCGACCTCACAGCATTCAGCAATAAAATTTCCAAGCCAGTCGTTGTCATCACGGTACGAGCCGATCGCCGCCTTTACGCAGTCAGGAGCTTCGATCTGGTAATTTGCTGCAATGACCTTTTTTGCACCTTCGATCAGCCACTTCAAAACTGCACCGCCTGCGTTGTCAATGAGGTACTGCGTGTAGTTCTTAATATCCGCTGCTCCCTGAATCTTTGCGTGGAAAGGAATAACGATCAGTCGCCTCCATGTACCATCATCGCTTGCACCGACTTTCGGGAGGTGATTTGTGTAAAGGATAAGCGTGTGGGAAGGCTCGAAATCGAACGGGGCTTTGAACTTCTTCTCGGCAAAAATAGAATCCGTACTGCAAAGCTGTTTTACCACGGAGGTGTTCAGCCTCATGCCTTCCTGTAACTCGGCAGCGATAATCAGTCGTTTACCCTTGAGCTCTGCCATTTCGGGCTTGACATTGCGCTTGCAGTTCATGGTCAGAGCATCGGCACTCATATTGCCTGAGTAGCTTCCGAGGACTTTGTAGATGACATTCCAAAAAGTCGATTTGCCGTTGCGTCCATCGCCGTAAGCGATAATCAGGCTCTCTACATAAACCTTGCCCACGATACACAGACCGCAGATCATCTGTACATAGTCAATCAGCTGAGAGTCACCGCAGAAAAATACCTCCAGTGCGTCAAGCCACAGCTGCATTCCCTCATCACCGGGAACAACGGCGGTCACCTTTGTCAGCAGGTCTTCAGGGTTGGTAGCTCTCCAACCGTCCATGCCATCGGGGAGGTAGTAAGTGCCACCGGGCGTGTTCAGGAGCATTGCTTCCTTGTCCAGTGCCTCCGGCGGCTTCTGCACCAGAGCTTTTGCCGCATCAAGGGCGTTATTAAGTCCACGCATATTGCGGTACTTCATGACGAAAGCCTTGAACGACTTAGCAAAGCTGTATGCCTCATAAGCATCAAGCTGTTCATCGGAGAGAGACTCCACGAATTTCTTTCCGCCCTTGAGAGCCTGTTCCATGTTGATGCCTGCGTTCTGCATTCGCTCCAGAGCTGTCTTTTCAAGCTCATCAGCTTTGTTGAGCTGTGCATCAGTATGTTCCATCATGGCAAGCACGGCGGATTGCTCGTTTTCTTCCCAATAAGTGCCGTTGTATCTGAGATAGTCAGTCGCCTTGGTGAAAACAAGCTCATCACCGAAACAGTCCGCAAGGGTACGAGCTTCACCGACATCGGAGAAGTCATCGGGAATCATGCTGTTCTTGCCATATTCTTCGGGGCTGACATAGCCTTCCTGCTTTGCGACCTTTTTGCCGAACTTACAGGCAGAATGCCATATCGTTTCGAGTTCCTCGTCATCAAGCGGAGGGTCACACTCGGCAGCCATTTCGAGAAACTTCTCGTGTGCATCTTCGCCGATACCGAACCGCTTCACGATACGACCTGCCTTTCGGGACATGGTCGCATTACGCTGTCCCTGCGGAATACTGCGGTTGGACTTCATGAAAAGAAGCCAGTCCTCGATGGAGAGCGATCCCTCATGCCACTCGACTTCTCCCGTACTGCCGAAGAAGAAGCGAGCTGCGTCAAGAGCGTTGCTGTCGAAGAACGGCATTTCTTTCTGAATGCGGCGTTTCATCTTCTTGTGCATGGTGGCATCCTTGCAAATGCCAGCAGGGAGATAGACGTGCATCTTGGGGCGAGCGGTCTTGCCGTTTTTCGGTATCATGTGACTGCGGCTGTATACGATAGCGTATGCAACATCGGTGAGGATCGCCGACAGCCTCTCGGCATCGATCCATTCTTCGGGGTCATCGGAATGGGTGTTGTCGCAGTCGAGTACAAGTACATCGGACATCTCGAAATTCGCCTCACTACGGACATTTCCGGCATATCTGGCACATACATGGTCGAAGCGTACAGCTTTCTTTAGGTCAGCCGCCGAGGTGACGATCATCTCGTGGGGATAAGCCTTGTTCTTCGGATTACCACTGCAATCAGCGGTGTAGAGCGTAAATTTCATTCGTTTTCCTCCTTCTCAAAAATACCGTTGCATTTCGGGCAGTGCGTGAAGTTCTTTTCCTTGCCGAGTTCATGATTACCACAGACAGGACATGCAGCTTTTGTATCGAGGTGATGTTCTTCCTTACGGGGCTTGCAGCATTCCTTTTTGTGAAGCTCGGCAATGGCAGCGTCAAGCACCTTGATGTCGTGGTAGAATACATCATTGAAGTCGTCATCGGGTCCGATATGCGACTCCGCATCTTTGCGGAGTGACATCAGCCCTGCAATAATTTCGCTGATCCTCATTTTTTCTCCTCCATTTCTGCCGTAAAGTAGCGGATCTTCATGTATTTGCGTTTTGCCTGTTTGATCTCCTCGCTCATGCCCTTGGAGATCACATCGCCGAACACCCACAGTTCACGGCAGTAACTGAGGAGAATATTGTTCATCAGCACCGCCTCGGCTCTCTCGTCCTCATCGTTCATAAACTGCGTAAAGTAGATGTGAGGTGTAATCGGCAGGCAATGGTTGTCCACCGCAAAACGGCTGTATTTCTTTGCGTTCTCGGTGTTCTGCTCGATGTTCCCTGCGTATGGCGAGCAGATGTATACGATAGGGCGAAAGTTTGCGGCTTTTCGGGCAGCCTTTTCTTCCTTTTCGATGCGAGTCATCGCCTCATATTCGGTAGGGCTGAAGTAGCCCTCGGAGTTGTAGAGATTTGCCACGATTTATACCTCCTTTGCCAGCATCTCACGGAGAATAGCGGTGAAGATCTCACGGAGCTTTTTGTCGTCGTTGATGATGTCGAGGACAGACACCGCCTTAATAGTCGTCTTGGTTGCACCGGTCTCCAACAGGCGATTTTTCTTATTGCGCACCCTCGCTGTCAGGCATACACCTGCACGGTACTCTAGTGCGTCATAGGCTCTCTGATAGACGGACTCAATGCCGGAGTAGTCGCCGCATTCTGCCATAGCAATCTTGCCGACCATACTGCGGACATCATCACGCCAGTCATCGAACTCGACCGTAAATGCTTCCTGAATGGCATTGACCTTGTCACCGACCGCTGTAATTTCAGCCTGCTGTGCATTGAGCTTCTGTTCTGCCTCGATCATCCAGCGGAGTGTCGGGGAAAGGCTCATATCGGCAAGGTAACCGCCGGTCTTGCGGATCGCAGGCAGTACCTCCGAGGTCACCCAATGTTTGAAGCGTTTTGCTGTGGGGAGCTTGCTGCAAAGAACGAGGGAGTAGAGACCGCTTTCGTTGATAACGGTCAGCTTCTGTGTTCCGCCAAGGGTGTCGCATTTTGCGACATCCTTATCCTCATCGTCAACGTGCTTGAAAATTGCATCTCTGGCATTGCTGTATCCGAGAGCCTTTGCTACATCTGCTCCTACGAACCACGGCTTACCGTTAATGTCCATTGTTCTGATTTCACCGAATTCGGCATTTTTGTAAATTTCGTATTTCATGTAAATATTCTCAAATTCTATCTGTCCGTATTGGTGCGGACAGTCCTTTTCGTTAGTTATACTGTCTGTATTGGTTGTTTGTGCGTCTTTACCAGAGTTATTTAACGTCTTTTAAAGCGAAGTGCAGCTCACACCACTTTATCGCTGTAAGTGTATGCTCACGGCTGTCTGTAAACCAGCCATTCGTCACCATAATCGTGCTGATCTTTCTTGAAATGCAGTAAAGATTCTCTATGCTGAAATCTGTCTTGTCCGAATTCAAAAAGACGATCACATGACCTTTCGGCACTTTCTTGCCGTGGTGCTGTTCCCAAATAAGCCGCTGTTTTTCGATATAATCCTGTGTCTTAATTCCTGTGTCTTTGATTTTCACATAGGTGTATCCGTTGGAATGGATCGACTCACTGCCTACAGGAGCATTATTCCATGTCTGATGTCCCTTTTTATATGCCTGTCTACCGGATATTAGTTTGAGAAATTTAGCACAATGTGCCTGAACACCTCTTTCAGTCTTTTTCGCACCAAATCGCTTATTGAAAGCATCGGCTACTGCAACATAATTAGCGTACTCATGGCAATGCTCTCTGAGCCATTCATCCTGCTCCTCGGTAAAAGGATGATGAACACCCGCTATACCAAGGCTTCTGCATTTATTTTTCAGCGATGATGCTGTAACGAAGAGTCCAAAATAATCTGCAAACTGTATCGCAAGTTCTGCATAAGTTGCAGTTCCGACTTTATCACGAAGCCACTGCATTTCCTGCTCCGTATAGTGGTGCATCTGCCTCATCGGATCAGCTTCTCGATATTGGAGTTCTCCAGCTTTCCTTCAGCGACCAGCTTTTCGGTGCGGAGAACGACGTCAGCGTTGTTGATCATCTGCTTGGCGAGCGAGGAGATCGTCTGAGAAAGCTCAGCCTCCTTCTTGCGCTCATCCATACTCATTTCAGTATTGCTTACGATGCGGATTCTCTCACCGAGAATTTTCTGTAATTCCATAAGTGTCATAAAACTTCCTCCTCAATCTTTCATATAAAATTCGCATTCATATCCGTCTGCACGGAGCGTCAGTCCTCTTGCCCATCGGGGAGTGATACACATTTTCTGCACGATCTCATCAACGGTTATATCGTCAGTAGCTTCGATAATGACTTCATCGTGTACATGAGCGACAATGCGATAATCCCTGAGATTCATCATTGCATGGAGCAGAATATCTCGTGCAATGCCCTGAATGATGTTCTCCACGAACTTCGGTCCGTAGCTTTCGATACGTTCCCACTTTTTCTGCTCACCAACACCCATGTAAGTGACCGATTCGCCGCCGAACTTGTTTTCGCCGATTTTCGGTTTCACATAGGCAAGTCGTCTGCCGGATGGAAGCTCGATGAACAGAAATCCTGACTCACAGAAGATATGCAGTCCCTTGACATTAGCCTCTGTCTTTTCCTTGATGCACTTTTTTACGGCACGGTCAACATCCCACCAGAGCTTTACGATATTTGGAGATGCATCCCTCCAGTCCGTCACGATCTGCTGGATCTCATCATCAGACAGTCCCATTTCCTGTGCGCCCATTGCTTTCATCGCACCTACGGAGCCGCCATAGCCACAGGCGAGCTCGGCTATTTTACCCTTCTGTCGCAGATGCCCATTAATACCGTGTTTCACAACGGGAACTCCGAATATCTTTGATGCAGAGATACAGTAGATGTCGCCGCCATTTTTGAACACATCCAGGCGCCACTGTTCACCTGCAAGCCACGACAGCACAACACCCTCAATGCTCGTGAAGTCCGCTACAATGAAGCGTTTGTATGGGGCTTTCGGTACAAGAGCCGTGCGGATAAGCTGTGACAGTACATCGGGAATATCTCCGAAGAGGAGGTCGAGCGTTTCGATATCATCGGCTTTGATGAGGTCTCTTGCTGTATCGAGGTGAGGCATCGAATTACGATAAAGGTTCTGGAGCTGTACCAGCCTCCCGCTGAATCTCCCTGAACGATTCGCACCGTAAAACTGAAACATTCCACGAATACGGTCATCGATGCAATGAGAACTGAGCATCGCATCGTATTTCTTAACAGACGACTTCGCAAGCTGCTGTCTTAGGGAGAGTACCTTTGCAAGCTCCGGCGGCGCTGTCTCCAATAGTTCCTTTACTGCCTGTTTTCCAAGGGACTCCGTTTCCATGCCGTTTTCGGCAAGCCACTCCTTCATCTGCTGTACGGAATTTGGGTTGTCAAGCATGGTAAGTGCCTGAATTTCGGCAGTGATCTCGTTTTTGATGTCCTCATTGATCGTGATAGCGTGACGCACAAGCTCCATATCTACACCGATACCACGATCATTGATCTGCTGGTCGAGGTGATATTCATTCCATACAAAATCCGGTACGGGATATTTGGCGAGCCTTTGCTGAATGGCGATCTCCACCTCAACATCCCGGCAGTTGTAGGACTTGAACAGTTCCCATTTGCCCGGATGTACCTTGGGATGATGACGGTTGCCGTCCTTGTCGGGAATACAGAAGAACTTGATGAGGTCTTTGCCCTCGGACATCTTCTGCTTGTCCAGACCGAGAACTGCACCAACACCGGCAAGGGACATGGGCAGACCGAGCGTTGCCGCCCAGACCATCGTGCAGTGCCACTGTGTCGGGTCAAGATATGTTCCCTTGGGAAGTCCGAGATGCTTGGAAATACAGATGCGCTCGAACATGGCATTGTAGGCGGTCTTGATGACATTCGGGTCAGTCAGTGCTGCTATAATATCGTTGGGGAGCTGTTCACCGTTTGCAAGGTCAATGACCTGCGGCGGATGTCCGTCCACGCTGTAGCCGAAGAACAGAATCTCAAAATTATCGGATTCCGCATAGGGATAAACTCCCGATTTACTCAGATCAACATCCGAATAGGTCTCTATATCAATTGAAAGTATTCTCATAGTTCAAATAATCCCACCCAAGCCGAAGCCCAGCGCCCCACCCGTCTGTATTCTTAGTTCAGGAAATCGTCATCGTCCTCATCATCGAGGTCAGCAAAGTCATCTTCCGCACTGGAACGGCTACCGAGAGGCTCACCGTCACGGAGCTTCTGGAGATTACCGAGACCGCAGGCGATACCACGGGCAGTTCCGGTATTGTATGCGTAGAAATTGATAGATGCTCTGCCGTAAACGCCGGAGTACACCTCGCTGTGGGTAAGAATCGGCTGACGATCAGCATCCACGATCTCAGGTGCAGTGATGCTGTTGGCATTGACGAAGTATGCGTTTGCGTAGGCTTCATCATCCGGACGCTCGATGTCACCGTCACGAAGAGGTGTCTTGATCGCTGCCAGAGCCGGTACGGACTTGCCGTTGCCCTTGAGCTTGCCTGCACCTTCCTCGTAGGCAGCCTGAATTGCTGCCTTGATCTTCTGAATGGTGACGGTGTCGCTCTTGGGGATGATCAGGGAAACGGAATACTTCTCCTTGCCGCCGTCCTGACCTGCTTTCGGTTCCCATACATTTGCGTAAGACCAGCGGGTATTCACACCGGTCACGACCTTGGTCGGATTTGTCATCTTCTTTGCCATGTTACTGTTCCTCCTTGAAATCTTCATTTGCATCGGAATACACGGGACGCTTGTCCGTTTCGGGAACGAGCGTCGGTGCGCCCTTTGGTTTTTCTACATATCCACTGAGAATTTCAGCGAATTTCTTCTTGCCGAGCAGCTTTTCCATTGCAGTGATGCCCATGATCTCAGGCGCACCGTAGGGGTCATAGCCTGCATCGGTGACAGCTTTTGCGGCTGCATCCTTGTCGATGTATTTGCGGACGCTGCGACCTTCGACCAGCTTATAGCCGTCATAATGAACTCCGCTGAGAGCCTGTGCAAGAGCATACTCCTTGACATCATTTGCCCATGTGACCAGCTCACTCGCCTTGGAGAGAATGATTGGAATTTCATGCTCCTCAAGGTTGTCGGGAGGAGCGAACTCATACTGTGCAAGGAGCAAATTCTGTTCAGCTCTTTTGCGGCAGACAGCCTTTGCCTTACAGAAACGGCAGTGACTTCCGGCACAGAATTCTCCCTCACCGTTATAGGCAAGCTGTGCGGTCGGTTTCAGCGTGTGTTCCGCCCATTCGAGCAGCTCTGCCACGCTGATCTCCCACTCATCTACATTTTCAAGTCTCGGCTGATAGATGATAAGGCGAACGGTGTTGATGTCGTACAGGAAATCAAACATCGCAAGTGCGCCCAATGCGTAGGTCTTGAGCTGCGGATTGTCGGTTGCTTCGACCTTTATACCCATCCCATGCTTGTAATCCGCTATGGTCATCGTGCCGTCAGCGACAATGATGCAGTCGGCTGTACCGAAGCATTCCGGGATATATTCGGACACATCCACACGCTGTTCGAGCATGATTTCGGTCGTGGTGCAGTTCTGCTTTGCGGTCTCATACAGCTCCATGATGTAAGCAGCGTAGCCCTCGGCGCATTCCTGCATTTCAGCGTTGTAGAACTTCAGCTTTTTCTTCGGGTTGCGGACTTTCTCACCCAGTGCCTTTCGTACCAGATATTCGCAAAGCTCGTGAGCCTCAGTTCCCTCCGCAGCAAAGTCGCTTTCGGTATCGGGGAACTGCTCCGAGAATCTTGCGGACGGCGGACAGGCAAGCACTCTGGCGATGGACGAAGGTCCCACCCATGCGTGTGCTTTCGGCGGCATTACATCATCGCCTCCAATTCTGCGAGCATTGCGGGATAGACCTCCGCTTTCAGGTCGGAGAATTTCTGACCGCCGTACTTCTGGATAAGTTCCCTTGCCTCCGCCTTATGTCCGGCTCTGCTGAACTCGGACATCTTGGCGAAGAGCACCTCGCTGACATCGGGCTGCGGAGGTTCTGCTTCCTTAATTTCAGGCTGATCCGTTTCGGGATCGTAGATCGGAACGAAGTCGTCGGGGTTGATAGGCTCGGCGGGTTTCTCACAGGCGATATGCTCATTGGTTGTCACAGCGTTGGCATATTCCGCAAGGCTGTCTGCAAGATGTCTCATGTCGCTGACAACATCCAGCAAAAGTTTGATTTGGCTCATGTGTTTCACTCCTTCACTTTGTTACGATTCTGAGCAACGCTGCAATCGCAGTGTGCATCTTCTTGATGAGTGCCGCATTGACTCTGAGCTGTGCCTTCGCCACCTTCATCGCCATGATGGTGAACTTCGGGATGTTCTTATCGGACAGGGCGATGTCAAGTATCAGCACACAGCAGGCAGTGTCATTTAAGGTCTTTTCAACCTCTGCGGAACTCAATTCTATATGATCCATTGTCCTCACTCCTTCCTAAGAACAACAAAAAAGCCCGATTTGACAATAGGAATCCGAGGGTAGACAGAATACAGCTTTACAGAGGTTTTCTTAGACTTAGCCCGTAAAAACAGGAGGCTCTAATAAGCTAATATTCCGAGTACCTCAAGCCCTATTGCAAATCAGGCTTTTTGATGACTCTTTCGTTTTCAGTCTTGATGTTGTCCTTGACTGTGTCTATATCATACCATAGTTTTTCGTAAAAGAACAGTTAATAAAAACACGAGAAAATTCTTGTTAAATATGCTTTGTAAGTGGTTGCAATTAGTGTTTGAATTGTTTGTTATTACTAAAAATATGCGTATTTTACTGCATATTCGGCAGAAATATACGCATTTTTTCGAGAAAAATTCGGGTTTTAAATCCGAGTTCATGCAAAAAAAAAATTTCAGGCAGTCGTTTCAACTGCCTGAATGATTGATCTATACTGCTTTTTGCGCCTTGCTGCGTGGTTTATATCCCGTAGTCCATGTCGACTTGCCAATACTTCTCAAATAATCATTGACCTGATAAACATTAAAGCCGGGGACAGTATTCTTAAACCACAGATATATCTTATACTCCTCGCTGTCAATTTCAGAGATCAGCTTGGTCATGATGAGGAGTTCGTTTCGGTAGACTTCTTCCAGATTCAAAGCCGTGAAGAATGCCAGCATCGTTCCGAGGCGAGGTGTGTATTTTTTCTTGCTGCGGAGAGCAGTCAGTGTTTCTACGCTGCAGTCAGCGGCTTCCGCAACCGCATCCTCCGTCATGCCGGAACGCTTCATCAGGAATTTGACGGTTTCGCCTCTGGTCATTTTTCGTGTCTGCTTGACGCCATTTTCTTCATACTCAACAGTCAGAAGGCTGAGAAGATATTCGTCACGGTTGGCTTCCAGTGCTTTCAACTGCTCGGCACTGAATGCCATTTCATAGAATCGAGCCTGCTGTTCCTTATTTAGTTCGCCAAAGGTATATCGATAGCTTTCCTTACCATACACACGGCGGAATGGCAGACAGCATTCCGCCATATTCTTTTTTGCTTTTTCTGTCAGCCACCAGCGACCGTTGAAATTGATAACATAGTCCGGATGATTCAGGCAAAGGTGTCCGTCTGCATAGACAAAGCTGCCTGAAAAGACTAACTTGTCAAATGTGAGGTTTGTGCCGAGTATTTTGGACATTTCCTCAATTGGAAGGGTGTATGTCCAATCATCTGGGAAATCATCCGGGATCTCATGTGCCTTGGCATACGACCTGTCGCCCCACTCAAATACACCTCGAACTCGCTTGAATCCCAAATGAAGCAAGCGATTCTTGGCGGTCGTGCGATAGGAGCCGTATGTTTCCGTGATATGCTCGATCAGTCTTTCATAGCTGTAGAGGTCGGTATGATGAATATCTCTGCCAAGCTCATCCTTAAAATTCTCAAGGGTAATATCAAGGTTTTCCTTGTAAACTACTGCACGGGCTGAGATCGCATTTGCCTGTATCTCCATGCTGCATATCGTGTCCTGCTGATCTTCCGATATAAAGAACTCATCAAAATCCGGAATTTCCAGCTTTACAAGCGACCGATAGTAATATTGAAGCTCATAAAACAGCGTGTGATACTCAATATGAATGCACTCGTGAAGTATATTCATCAGATAATCAGGGTCACACTTACTGCTGACAAGAATTGTGCCGCCCTCTATCAGCTTCTGAACAGCCTTGTCACCTTCATATACAGTGACCATTTTGGTATGGAATATCGTCTTAGCTTTTACTTTTCCATTCCTTGAAAGCTGTTCCACCTGAATCCTGTAGCCCATAGCCTTTACAAGACTTTCTATATCAATTTTACACGGACCTTCCAATGCTTCCGGCTGATATTTCAATAGGAAGTTATAGGCGTAAGCGTCATAATGAGCTTTGCGAATATATGGAACAAGACAGTCATCAAGATGATACTTCAAGCGCAGTTGTTCACCACGATAAATATCCACGCCGAGAAAATAATCCGAGGGAGAGTAAAACGCATGGTAGCCGTTGACGCAGTATTTCTGATAGTAGTCCTCACCGGTAACAGGATCATAGAAGTGGACATCGCAAATGACATACATCGCAAAAGAGAAGCTGTCGAGCTGGTCGTAGTAACCTTTATCGATCAGCACATCCACGATGACAGGCTTGCTGTAAGCACCGAAATACGGTACCGGCAGTCTGCCGTGGGCAAACTCCCATCGAATAAATTGTCCGTATTCTACAACATAGTTCTCCTTGAGAATCTGCGTAAAGGAAACTATCTCCGGTGCTTTATAGCATCGGGGATTTCGCACTTTATATGAAAAGCCCGGACGCAGCGGATCCGGCTGCATCAGAATGGGTCCGATTTCGTAGTTCATTCAAACACCTCCGTTCAAAAAAGGTGTCTCCTCATAAGTTCTTCCACACGGTCACAGCAACACCTTGTATCAGACAGTCCGTGACATATATTGGTTCATAATCATCATTTTCAGGCTGAAGCCGTATTCTCTTTTTCTTCGGCTCCGGATAGTATCTCTTGAGCGTGGCTTCGTCACCGATCAGAGCGACAATGATGTCACCGGGTTCAGCATAATTCTGCTGACGCACAACAACAGTATCGCCGTCATCAATATCTGCATACTTCATAGAATCGCCGTCTGCTGTCAGGAGAAAGAACTCTCCGCTGCCGAGTAACGATGCAGGCAGCTTTACATATTCTTTGACAGCACTATCCGCAAAAATTGGCGGTCCGCAGGCGATGTTTCCGTAAATCGGACAGAGTTTCATTCCTGCTCCGAGTTGCATTTTTCTTGTAGCGTATCCCTTTTTTCCATTGTGTTCGAGTCTGCCCTCATCTGTCATTTTGAGAAGGTAACGCCCCACCGATGACTTTGATATTCCCGTACCTTCTGCTATTTCAGCGATTTCCGGTGATAATCCTGTTTCTTCATAGTATTCGTCAATGAAGTTTTCGATTGCATCCAAATTTGCCTGAATAGCTTCCGCAGATATTCGCATTATAATCACTTCCACTTATTAGGGATTACATTCCCTTTTCTTATATTATATCACACTATACAGCAATTGTCAACAGAAAAATAGAACACTTGTTCTGATGTGCGGAATCATGCACATGACATAGTAAGAGGGGATAGGAAAAAGGATGCACCTGAAAAAGTAAAAAGGCATATAATTGCGGTATTATATAACTGAAAGCTATTGAAAAAATCTGAATAGTGTTGTATAATATAGGTATGAAAACACCGTCTTGAGTAAACGGAGGAGAAAATGAGTATTTTAGATGAGATCATAGGCAGCACCTATGAGTATATTGAAAAAATGCCGAAGGAACAGCGAAAGCAGTATGGGCAATTTTTCACAAGCAAGGAAACTGCTCGTTTCATGGCAGAATTATTTAATATTCCCGAAAATACAAATGAACTGTCTATCCTCGATCCTGGAGCAGGCTCAGGTGTGCTTTCTGCCGCTTTGATAGAACGTCTGCAAAACTTTCCCAATATCAAATCCGTATATTTGACTTGCTACGAAACAGACGATAATATCGTAGAACTGCTTGAAAGCAATCTGGAATACATAAAAAACAACACTTCTTTGAAAATGACGTTTGATATTGTCAGGAAAAATTTCATTACATCACAAGAAGATAATTATAATGGGACATTTTTAGCTGATCCTGCTCCAACTAAATATGATATGGTGATCGGAAATCCTCCGTATAAGAAAATTCTTAAAGATGCTGTCGAGGCATTGTCAATGCCGGATATTTGCTATGGAGCTCCTAACCTTTACTTTCTCTTTTCACAGATGTCACTTTTTGATCTGAAAGAGAACGGGGAAATGGTTTATATTATCCCTCGTTCATGGACTTCCGGAGCTTATTTCAAGGCTTTTCGTCAGAAATTCCTGTCACAAGGTGCGATTGAGCATATCCACCTTTTTGTAAGCCGTGACAAAGTTTTTGAAAAAGAAAGTGTGCTGCAGGAGACCATAATCATAAAGGTCAAAAAAACTGAAGTAAAGCCTGAATATATTACTGTTACCTCTACCAACAGCAATCAGGACTTTACAGAAATCACAACATTTTCTGCACCGTATAAGACTGTTATTTCAGGCGACGATTGTTATGTTTATCTTGTAACGAATGAGGATGAAGTGAACACACTTGACTGTCTCAATAAGTTTGATGATACTCTTCCAAGCCTCGGTCTGAAAATGAAAACAGGACTAACAGTTGACTTCCGGAATCATGAAGCTCTCCGCAGTGAAGCAGAGAAACAGGCTGTACCTCTTTTCTATTCACAGCATATTCAGGACGGAAAGGTGGTATTTCCTATCGGTAAGGAAAATGAATATATCGTCACTCAGCAGCAAGGCTTACTGCAGAAAAACGCAAATTATCTCTTTGTGAAGCGATTTACAGCCAAAGAGGAACATCGGCGGCTGCAATGCGGTGTATATATTGCCCGTAAACATACCGGTTATGACAGGATCAGCACACAGAACAAGATCAATTTTATTGATGGATTGAAAGGACTGTCCGAGTGCGTTGTTTACGGTTTATATGTGCTGTTCAACTCTACCCTTTATGATTCGTATTATCGCATCTTAAACGGCTCTACGCAGGTAAACTCAACAGAGGTGAACTCCATGCCGATGCCGCCTATGACATCTATCGAAGCGATGGGTAAAGAGCTGATAAAAGTACATGATATGTCAGAAGCATCTTGTGACCGTATTTTAAGGAGTTATGTATGAGCAAAATTGAAGAAGCAAGAAAAATACTAAGTGAACTTAACGTCCCTAAGAAACAGCAGGCTGACCTGTGCTGCTATGTTCTTCTGGCAATGAGTGATATAAAAGAAGGAATAGCATGGACAGAGGCTACCAATAATCTGATAAGGATACATGATGTGCTTGTATTCACAAGAGAAAATTATGGGGTCGAATATGCTGAAAACAGCCGTGAAACATTCAGAAAACAGGCAATGCATCATTTCAGAAATGCAGCTTTCATTGAAGATAACGGCAAAGCTACAAACAGTCCTAATTACCGATACCGACTGACCGATGAATTTCTCGCACTTATTCAAAGCTATGGCACTGACTTTTGGGAGCAGAAAAAACAGGATTTCCTTTTAAACCATGAATCGCTCATAAATATGTATGCTTCAAAGCGTTCTATGCAGAAAATGCCTGTTATTATCAATGGTGCAGGCTTTACTTTCTCGCCCGGAAAACATAATGAACTCCAAAAGGCGATTATAGAGGAGTTTGCACCGAGATTCGCTCCAGGCTCGGAATGTTTGTATGTTGGCGACACAACGGAAAAAGACCTCGTTAAGAATGTAGAGAAGCTGTCAGGGCTTGGCTTTGAGATCACACTACATGATAAAATGCCGGATGTTGTCCTTTACTCCGCTGAAAAGAACTGGATATACTTTGTTGAATCGGTAACATCCGTTGGACCGATGGATCCGAAACGCATCAGAGAAATCGAGGAAATGACTCAAAATGTTACTGCCGGCAAGATATATGTAACAGCTTTTCTTGATTTCGCCACATACAAGAAATTTGCAGAATCTCTTGCATGGGAAACAGAAGTGTGGCTTGCCGAAATGCCGGATCACATGATTCACTTGAATGGCGATAAATTTATGGGCCCAAGAAATAAGTAAATGCGAGGCGATGCAACATGGTAAGCAGAACTTTTGATTTAGGCAGCTTGGAAACGTACAAGTACGTCGTTGTTCTCTCAAAGTACAACGGAAAAATATTACTGAGCCGCCATAAAGACCGCACTACATGGGAAACGCAAGGTGGTCACATCGAGGATGGTGAAACGCCCCTTGATGCTGCAAAGCGTGAGCTGTATGAAGAATCCGGTGCGATTGACTTCGATATAGAGCCTCTCTGCGACTACAGGGCATGGAATGAGGACACTGGGCATGGTGCGAATGGTGTAGTGTTCAAGGCAATAATCAGGGAATTAGGCAATATTCCTGAGAGCGAAATGGCAGAGGTTCAGACTTTTGATTCTCTGCCGAATGAGCTTACTTATCCGGCGATTACACCCGTCCTGTTCCGTTACCTTGAAACGGGACAAAACTCTGTGGTGCTTCATCGGATGAAGCTCAAAGCCGAGCCGTTCCGCAAGATTAGGGACGGACTTAAAATGATAGAGCTTCGCCTAAATGATGAAAAGCGGCAGAACGTTCAAATTGGCGACTATATTGAGTTTACTCTTATGGATGATACATCACAGAAGCTGACTACACGAGTTGTTGCTCTGCATCATTTTTCGTCTTTCAAGGAACTGTATGCTTCGCTGCCGAAAGAAAAACTCGGCTATTCTGCCGATGAAACGCCTGCTCCAGACCACATGGACGCTTATTATTCGAAAGAGGAACAGGAAAAGTACGGTGCATTGGGGATTGAAATTGAGCTTAATAACTATAAATGAGCATCCCTAAAAAATGCACAAAAAGATAGGACAACAGTCCCAAAAAGAGTTATAATGTACTTGTGACCTACAATAACTCAAAGGAGTGTTGTCCTATGAAAACAAGTATACACTATTCTGAAGAAATTTGCAAGAGATTGGAAGCAAAAAAATTGACGGAAACCATTTCGCCCTATGCGATGGAATACATCAATACGATCATGCTTGCGATATTTAGTACAGGATACCATGGAAAAACAGTTGATATGGAGAAGTGCAGTGACAAGCATCGTACCAGTATCTCTCGTTTTTTGCATAACGATCAATGGAATGCATCATCGCTGGAAAAGGCAATGAAGGAGCTGGTAATCCACACAATTTATGAGGAAGCCGAACGCAGTGGGAAACCGATTCTTTGCATCGTTGATGATACGATTGCATCCAAGACAAAACCATCATCAAAGGCAATACATCCAATGGAAGCAGCAAATTTTCACTTTTCACATTTGAAAAGAAAACAGGATTATGGTCATCAGGCGGTAGGCGTTCTGCTTTCCTGTAATGGGATTACGCTGAATTACACAATGATTATGTATGATAAATCGGTTTCCAAAATCGATACTGTAAAGCAAATTGCGGAAGAACTTCCAACGGCTCCGACATCGTCATATCTTCTTTGTGACAGTTGGTATGTATGCGAAAAGGTCGTAAATGCGTTCATTTGCAAAGGCTTTCACACTGTCGGAGCTTTGAAGACGAATCGTATCCTATATCCATACGGCACAAAAATGAATGTCTGTGAATTTGCCGGAAAACTGATAGAAGCAAAGTGCAGGGAACTCTTTCACCTTGTGACCGTGAAAGGGCGAAAGTACTACGTTTACCGATATGAAGGCAATTTGAACGGAATTGAAAATGCAGTTGTTTTGTTATCTTATCCGGCAAAGTCGTTCGGTAAAGAGAAAGCTCTGCGTGCATTCATCAGCACAAATGCAGCTCTTTCGGATGAAGAAATTCTGGATTTGTATGTTGTACAGCCGTCAGAATGCTTACGATGCACTCTGACGGCTGTTATTTGCTTTAATTCACGCTTTTCCAAACACCGCTGTAACACACATAAATCCATTTTTGACTTCCGCAAAAACCTCTCCGTCCATTTTGTGCATGAGCTGACGGCAGATGTAAAGACCTAAACCGCTTCCGCCATGCTGTTCGGAATTTGAACCACGCCAAAAACTTTCAAAGATATGAGGCAGCTCGTCTTCTTTCAGAGTATTTCCGCTGTTTTTCACCGATACCAAAATGCAGTTTTCTTCTTCGCCAAAACGAATTGAAATATTTCTTCCATCACCGTATTTGACAGCATTTTCCATTATATTCTGAATAACCTCAACACTTCGGTCAATATCGCCATTTACCAGACAATCGGTAAATTTACCGATTGTAAAATCTGTCTTTATAAGTGACAGCTTTTCAGTATAGTAAACACTGATTTTGCTTACAAGTTCTGATAAGTAAAATTCACCCATATTCACATCAAGACTGAGAAAATCCTGTCTTGAAGCTGTGATAATTTTTGAAACATAGGTTTCAATTTCGTCAGCCTTTGCATTGATATTTTCAGCAATTTCAAGCTGTTTTTCTTTATTTGCGTAAAGTCCTTTTGAAAGTGCCCTTGAGTAAAGTTTTATGGCAGAAAGCGGTGTTTTAATGTCATGAGATAATGAAAGAAGAAGTGTTTTCTTGTCTTTTTGCATTTCAATTTCACGTTTTTTCTGCTGTTCCATATTCTCACGAAGCATATCTACGCCCCAGATAAATCGTCCGAAAAATTTGTTCTTGTTTTCTTTGACAGGTACGGTAAGATTACCTTTTGATAGTTCATAGGGAACACTTGCAAGTTTTTCAAAGGGTGTGAGTATTTTTGTTTTTATGTAAATCATCACAGAGAAAACAATTACCGACATAACGGCAAGAGTAATATTTACAATAACTGCGGCACTGTGATTTTTCTCAGCCGATGCCGTATAATCAAAGCGGTAAAGCTCACCGCCGATTTCGTGTACCACATAATCGCTGTCCGTATCGTAAAAATTATCGCTGTATTTTTCAATCTTTGTCACATAATCATATTCCGATAAATCAACGCTTTCAAAGCCGTTTTCCTCTATTTCAAGAGCAATTCTGTTTATCTCTACTCGGTATGGTCTGCCATTTGCAGAGGTTTCGGCGTTATGCAAGGCAATGTTTGTAACGATAAAAATCAGAGCAATCATAATAAAAACAGCAGCAAAAGCTTTATGAAATGCTTTCATATTTGTACCCCACGCCCCAGACCGTTTTAATTTTCACGGGATTTTTCGGGTTGTTTTCAATTTTCTGCCGCAGCCATTTAATATGTACCGTTAAAGTCTGCTGCTCGGAAAAGCTGTCGCTGCCCCAAATCTGATTGAAAATATACTCCTTTTTCAGGGTCTTGTCCTTGTTTTCAATAAGCAGCAGAAGCAAGTCAAATTCCTTTGGGGTAATTTCAATTTGCACATCGTTTTTATACAGTGTTTTCTCCGCTTTATTAAGCTTCAAATCGCCGTCAATTATTTCGTCAAGGGCATATCTGCACTTGAAAATTCCGCCGATTTTCGCCAGCAGAATATCAATGTCGTAAGGCTTTTCTATGTAATCGTCCGCACCTAAAATCAGACCGTTCAGTTTGTCATCCTTTTCGGTTTTTGCACTGACAATAATAATCGGCGTGTTACTCTGTTCACGGATTTTCGTGCAAACCGCAAAGCCGTCCATTCCGGGAAGCATAATATCAAGAACAATGAGCCTTGCGCCGTATTTTTCATACAGCGACAAGGCTTTTTCTCCGCTTTCGCAGACAGACACGGTATAGTTTTCTGCACGGAGAAAATCACATAGCAGATTTGCAAGCTCTTTGTTATCTTCAACAATTAAAATGTCGGTCATTTTACCACCCTAATTCCATAAGCCAGTTATTCAGTCTTCGTTCACGTTCTCTCAGCTGTGAAGCGTTTTTGCATCTATCTAAATTATACTCTCCTTTTATGTTTCCGTCAACTATATAAAGCACTCTTGTGCATTTTGCCGCAACCTTTACATCGTGAGTTACAAGCATAATCGTAACGCCCTCGCCGTTTAATTTCGCAAGTTCATTCATAACCTCGTCTGAGGAGGTGCGGTTAAGCGCACCCGTAGGCTCGTCGGCGAAAATCATTTTCGGCTTGTTAATCATACTTCTGCAAATGCAGGCACGCTGAAGCTGTCCGCCCGAAACCTCGGTAATATCGTTGTCAGCTGTTTCAATTATATCCAGCTTACGCATTAATTCCTGTCCACGTTGAACTGTTTCCTTGCGGCTTTCCTTTATTTTTTCTGACTGACAGGCGGGAAGAATAATATTATCAAGGACGGTGAGATTTTTCAACATATACATCTGCTGAAAGATAAATCCCATTTCATTGAGACGTAAATTTGCAAGTTCCCTTTCGCTCATTTTTGCTATATCCTTGCCGCAGAATTGCACCTCGCCTGCGGTAATGCTGTCCATACCCGAAACGGCATAAAGAAGCGTGGATTTTCCCGAGCCCGACGGTCCCATAATTGCTACCATTTCGCCCTCGTCAATGCTGAAATTCACGTTTTTCAGTACGTTGTTCTGACGCTTGTTTACGATATATGTCTTGCATAAATCCTTTGCGGTTAATACTGTATTCATAGTTGAAATCTCCTTTATTCAATGTTAGTGGCTTCGGAAGTCTTGATTGTTTTTGTATAAAGTGAGGTGATCCACGCAGTAATAACCGTTACTGCGAATATTACAAGAGGATAAAACAGGAATATTTTAAGTGGGTCGAAATTGTAATCAACATCAATCGCACCCATCATTGCGAAAATCGGCGTAACGCAAAGCTCGGTCATAGGTATTGAAAATACGGCTGCTAAAATCGCAGCAATAAGTGCCGCTATACCGAAACGTGCGGTATGCCATTTCACTATATCCTTTGTTTTAAAGCCGATAGCTTTCAGGATTGCAATCTGACTTCTTTCATCGGAAATAAACGAGCGTTCAACGAGGATTGTAACAAGGATTACAACCACTATTGTGATACCTAAAAGCAAGAACTGAACAGCTTCCAGAGTCGGCACAACAGATACGCAGTCTGCACAATATTCAGCCGCAGTAAACACATCGTCATTATCGTAAAGCTCCTTTATTCTTTCCTTGCGTTCTTCAATTTCCTGTTCGGTCGAGTTATCGGTAAAGTTAATCTGATACTGCAAAATGCTTGCAACAAAGCTCATATCTGTGGGAGCAAGGTCACTGAAACGCACTAAATCCCCCAACTGTTGCATTGTCTGAAAATATCCAGTTATAATGCAGTCTATTTTCTCTGTACCGAAATCAACCGTTACCGTATCGCCGATTTTTGCATTGATTTTTTCTGAAATTTGCGGTGTAACTGCAATTTCGTTTTTATTCTGCGGAGCTGACCCTTCGTAGTATTCATACTCGTCAGCATCTATATTTACGCTTTGTGCACAGGCAACGGTATAGTCCTTTCCTTTAGAGGTGAGCTTGTATCTATACTGAATTTCAACGCCTATTTCGCAAGGCATACCCTCGGCGGTAAGTTCCTCGCTCATTTTCTTAAAACCGTCCGCAATGCCGTTTTTATCACTTGTGTTCATAAGCTTCATTGCACCGTCAACATCGGTTACATAAATATCGCTTTTTTTCCCAAACAATGAAATAAGATTGGAGCTTTTCATTGTTGATGTTGTATTTACCAGCATAAGCACGAAAAGAGTGCAGATAAAAAACGAAATTATTACCGTCATAAAGCGTTTCGGATTTGAAATAATATCATTCACCGACATATAAAGGCTTGGTTTTGCACTTGTTTTTCCTATACGGAAAAAGCTCTTTTTCTTAAAGCGTTCGCCCGTTTGTCCTGAACGGATAGCGTCAATGGGTGTAAGCTTTTTTACCTTTCCAGTACAGCCGTAAGCAAACATAATGATTATTAACATTGTAGCAATTGTGCTTATGAAATTAACAAGAAATCCCGCATTATTTCCAAGCACCATATTTTCACTCACCGACATAATCAGCATATTTCCGAAAGGAATACTCAGCGCAAATCCGATAAAACCGCCGACAATTGCCATAATCATATATTTTACGATGTAAATTCCTCTGATTTTACAGCTTTTAAGTCCGATAGCCTTCATAACGCCGATTTCTCTGTACTCTTCGGCAATAGTAAAGCCGATTGAAAACCGTAGAACTACAAATGATACGATAATAAGGCATACGCTTAATATAAGCACGATAAATGCTACAATCATTTCCATGACATAGCAGGTTTCAAGGGTACTGCGACTGTTTGCAAATGCAATTCCGGGAATATCCGCAATAACAGAGTTCATTGCCGATGTATCGTCTGTTTCCACATACGCAATCTCACCCTGATAATGTGAATTTATCATTTCATCTGCCAGAAACTTGTCATAATCATTTTTGTTAAGCAGAAAACGAGTGTTGACCATAAAGTCCGAGCCTAAAAAGGCGTCCTTGCCTTTTCCGGCAATTTTCAAATTCATCTCTGTATCGCCGAGTTTTACACGAATATAATCTCCGACTTCAAAGCCGTTATTCCGAATGAATTTGCCGCAGATTATAACCTCGCCCTCTTTAACTTCGGTAATCTTCCGATTATTTACATCAAAGATATTCAGCTTCATATCTTCTATTGCCTGAAACAGGGCTGTGTTCTTTGTTTTGACGGCTGTTCCGTCAGTACGGGTGACGCTGTCCTGAGAGCCGAAAATACATCCTTCGATTTTATAGCCTTTCACACATTCTGCACTATCAAGCGCAGGAGCGATATTACCTACCGAATTATCTCCCATTGTGATAATAGCATAGTCGCCTATTTCCGCTTTATCGAGATAATAGTCTGTGCCGTTCATAACGGTAAGCACGTTGTTAAGACCGCTTGATACAAACATCACTGCAAGGATAATAAACATTAGCAGGATTATGTTCATTGTTTTCTTTCGTTTCAGGTCTTTTTTCAGTATATTGAGATACATTTTCACTCTGCCTTTCTTCGTTGTGATTTCATTATAGCAGAGAAATTATTAAATAATCCTTAAATCAAAAATATACGGATACGTTTTGCTCTGATTTTCTCGTCATTCCAATAATCATTTATGCGAAAACACTTGATAGACAGGCGATTCAATCCGGATTTATGGTGAAATGTTACAAATTGAGCACTTTTGAATTGTTCAAGTATACAAAAGTGAAATTTACTGAAAGATTTTGAAGGAATCTGCTTGATATTTGGAGAAAAGGGCGTTATAGCCCAAGTTTGCCACTAAAAAAGGCAAAAAAAGTGACAAAGCTGCTTTTTCCGTGCCTATCTCCTTTGCAAGCTTTACCGCCTGTACCTTAAAATCATTGTCATACTGTCTGTTCTTTGACATCATTTTCTCCTCCTGGTTTTCATTATTTTCATTTTATTACTTTGAGGATTAGGTGTCAAGTTTTATTATACTACATCAGGACCGCTTCTCAGCAATCTGTTTGTCAGTAACCTTGATCATCAAATGCAAGACGAAAGCATCGCATACATAAGATTTTCGGATGATACGGATGATATCAAAGTTTTCTGTTCCGATTATGATGTTGCCACATCGATGTTCTCCGAAATCTCAAAGCGAATAAAGGGATATGGATTAACTCTGTCCGAAAAGAAATGCGGGGTTTTTAAAGCTATCGCTCGAACGTATTTTGGCTATGAATTTACTAGCACTTGAAATGGGATTGTTATTCAGCGAAAAAACCGAAATGTGGCAACACAAATCGGTCATTGGAAAGCTGCTAAAATAGAATGGCGTGATAGTGCGTATCATATTGTTTCCGACGGTATTTTAGCAAAGATTTCACTATTTTATTCGAGAACCCCGAAAAGAAGATGTATATCCCCATAGAAACTACATCAGTACTATCGGTATACTCAGATATCGTGCTTTCGAGCGACTTTGTTAAATTTGCTGCTGACCACAGATTGACGCTGAGATTCTATGATAAGAAAGGAGAATATGTTGGAACACTCTGTCCTTCTTATCAGAAAATGAGTGTTAAGACAACAATAGCTCAAAGCTTGTTGTACTCAGACACGCAAAAGCGGCTTCAATTGGCGAAGAAGATAATAATCGCAGGTGCGCAAAATATCAAATCTAACATTCAGTATTATAACCGAAGGTATGAGAATATTGATCTGTCTGATAATATTCGGGCATTAGCGGAGTTTAAGAAATTGATGAACGAGGCTGATTCTGTTGAACATCTGATGCTTATCGAGGCAAGGATGCGAGAGACCTATTTTTCGTGTTTCGACTCGATACTACATGCTGAGGGCTTCACATTTGAAAAGAGATCGCACCGTCCGCCTAAAAATGAGGTTAATGCGCTAATCAGCTTTGGGAACATGATACTGTATGAATATATAGCGGATGCCATTCAGAAAACAGATCTTGATATACGAATTGCCTTTCTCCATTCCGCTAACAGGCGTTCACAAAGTCTGAATCTTGATATAGCGGAATTGTTCAAGCCTGTAATCGTGGACAGACTCATCTTTTCGCTCGTTAACAAGCACATTATCGTTGCACATAAGCATTTTACTACATACGATGACGGCTCTGTTCTGCTGAATAGAGAAGGAAAAAGTGTGTTCCTTTCTGCTTTCAAAGAGAAGCTCTCACAGCGGATTGATGTTAAGGGCGAAAAGCTCTCATATGAGCAGATAATCAACCGTGAAATATGGAATCTCCGTGAGCATATACTGGAAGGGAACAAGTACGCACCTTTCAAATGCGGGTGGTGAGTTTGTGTATGTAATATTAGTTTATGATGTGAAAAAGAAGAGGGTGCAGAGGGTAATGAAAACATGCCGGAAGTATCTGAATCATCTACAAAACTCTGTATTTGAGGGGAATATCACAGAGGCTAAACTGACAAGGCTGAAGAATGAGATTAAAGCGGTAATAGATGTAAAGACAGATTCTGTTTGTGTTTTCAAGCTCAATAGCACCAAGTATGTTTCCAAAGAGCAGATTGGAATTATTCCCTTATACGAACATATCATTTGATGTCACTATAAAATTCTGTCGATGAATTTGCTCGTAGAACAGCGGAAATTAGTGTCTTTTGATGATAAGATGCCACTTATTTCGCCACAAACTCAGACATTTCTCGCAATTTTTTCTGTCGATGATTTGCACACTTTCGATGCACCGGATATTGCACGTAATTTCTACAATTTTAGAGTTGGTTAAAAATTCATCGACAGAAAAATCGGGGTTGACAAGGCCGCTTTTTTGTGATAGACTATAAGAAACAGCGGAATTGCTGTTGTAAGACCTTACCTATGAGGAATTGAAACTCAATAGCTCTTTCCTTTGTATCGGCAGAACCCATGAAGTAAGACCTTACCTATGAGGAATTGAAACATCCTTGTACCGAATAGCAATAGCTTCAGCAGAATCAAGTAAGACCTTACCTATGAGGAATTGAAACTAGTCTTACGCTTCATTCAGAAAGTCATACACGAGTAAGACCTTACCTATGAGGAATTGAAACACCAGTCAACTGGTTTTTTTTGCGTACTGTAAGACCTTACCTATGAGGAATTGAAACTAGTAAAGATAGATGCTTTATTTGTTACATTCACTTGCAAGCAAGACCTTACCTATGAGGAATTGAAACTTACCTTTGCCTTCAAATAGTCAATGTGCTCCCGATTAAAGTAAGACCTTACCTATGAGGAATTGAAACAAGTTTTGCTACCAAAAAAGTAGGTGTTATACTACGTAAGACCTTACCTATGAGGAATTGAAACCCAAATACCCGTGCGTTACCAGACGGTAAGACCTTACCTATGAGGAATTGAAACTTTTTTGAATTTTCTCTATATCTCTTCTACTGTGTTTCTTAAGACCTTACCTATGAGGAATTGAAACTAAGCACAAAAAGCATTCATCAACGCTTCCTGTTCGTAGGCTTTACCATATAAGGGATTGAAAAACAGGAATCCGTGTGTACAGTGCGAGTGCACTGAAAAGTTGGCTTTACCATGTTAGGAATTTAAAACAAGAAATTGGTACACAATACTGAAAGGAATACTCATGAGTATATTTATTAACTTTTCTAATCACCCATCGTATAATTGGAGCGCTAAGCAACAACAAGCTGTATCAGACCTGTACGATAGCGAGATATTAGATATTGTGTTTCCCATTGTAAACGCTGCCGCTGATGAAGCCGAAATAGAACGCATATCAAAAGAGTGTTCTGAAAGAATATGCGGATACCATCCAGTTGCTGTTTTGTGCCAAGGCGAATTCGGTGTGACCTACCATGTCGTACAGCTTTTGAAGAAGAGGGAGATACGAATTTTGTACGCCTGCTCTGAACGTAAAACCGTTGAGAAGAAAACTGAGAGTGGAACCATAAAAACATCTGAGTTCCATTTTGTGCGTTTCAGGGAATATTAGAAATAATGTAAATTAATATCATAAGAAGAGCCACTCTGTAAAGCAGGGTGGCTCTTGTTTATTATGCACAGTTATGCGTAGAATTGGATGCTTCGGTTTGTGTATTTATACAAAGTTGAAAAAATGACATCCAGAAACACAAAATTTTACCCAGATAGTGATATTACATAGTAGAACACGCAACAGGGACATGACAAAAGGCACCTTGAAAATTGAATATTTCAGACAACAAGAGCTGAAGTTGAGAAGCTAAACCCACAACAGCGACTGTATTCGGCTGACGATACAGAGCGGCGCTAACGTACATCATTTCAGGAGGTGATAAAGGTGAAAAGGGTAGTCTGTTTTATACTCAGTGTGATATGTTTCCTTTACGGCGGCTGCTATCTTAAAAAGAATGGGAGTGACCAGCTTCCTACGAAAGAAGAATTTGTGGAGTATGCTATTGAGAAGAAGGATGTGGCAGTTGAGACATATCATACAATCAAGGACTGGGTTGTTACGCATGTTGTTGAATCGTAAAACGTTTATCGGGGCGTGTGCCACCGTGGTGTACACCCCAGAAAGGAAAGGTAGCCACTATGTCTACAACAAAGATCATTATTACAGCAGTTATTTTTGGACTCGCAGTTTTTTTTCTCTGGCTTGCGTTCCGCAAGAAAAAGTCGAAGAAGCCTATTCAGGATATGCCGGTTCACCTTCACACTCCCAGCAGACCAAAACCGCAGCCTACGACAACAACTACTACAACTACCGAGTGGAGAGAAACTGAACAGAGACGCAAAGCGGCAAGCGAAGCAGCAACAAAGATGTGTGAGCATAGGATGAACAACAGGGGCAGTGAAGCTGTCCAGATCAGACAAGTCATCAATCAGCAGCGAATCAACGTCAACATCAGCACACTCAACACAGCCCAGGATAAAATCATGCGCATTTGCGCACAGGCTGAAAAGATTCGCAATAACATTAGTAGATACCGCAATAATCCAAATTATCTCATACAGTTATACCGTGAAGGTGTCGGCGTTTCCGATGAGGCGCATAAGCTGAGACTGGAGATCAAGGCACTGAGAGATATGCTTTATCGGATGGGCGCTACCAACCACTCCATCCGTGCGCTCCATAAGCAGGTTAACGCTTTTTACCAGAGTGTGTACGAAGATGAAATCGAACTCAATAACCGCAACAGAATTCTTCGTACATACATTGGCAAGAACTTCGGACCAGCAGAGCACAAATGGAATGAAGATATTGAGCGCAGAGCAATGGTAAAACGAGCAAGTTGAGACTTCTGATTTGTACTACATGTACTAAGCCAGTGAAGCAAAGAGGTAGAAACCTCTTTGCTTCACAGAAAGGAGATCAATTATGTACGTAAAAAACAAAAAGGCATTTGTCTACTGTTGTATGCTGATTGCCCTCTCATTTATAATAACTCTTCGACCAATGATTTTAAGCACGTACGCTTCATCAAATAGTAGCAGTGTTCTTCTTTATCTGGGGACATTCTTGCCAATGTTGGCTCTTTTCTTGTTCGCATCACGATATATTGAGTCAGCCTTTCGTATGTTAGGCTGTACTTTGGCAACTGTCCTTACACTTGGAAATGCTTCAACAATGCCGCTTCTCAGATATACAAGTGCCTATGAGATGGACAATGTATTGGCATACTCAAAAAGCCTGTGTATGAATTCTTTGGTAACAGTACTTCTTGTCCCAGCAGTGTGGTGTTTCATTTGGTTTTACAAGTTGATGTATGATGAACCAAAACATCACAAATGGCTCTGTAGAATCTATCTTGGTATATCCGGAATTCTTGCTCTGGCTATTTTTTTCCTGACCGACAAGGATTCAGGGACAACCATCATCCGTCTTTCAAGAATAAGTCTCCAAGCTGCACTTCCAGTAATGATATTTTCCATTTTGGGGCTATCACTGTCATGGCATATCCAAAAAAGAGGTATGCGTATCGCCTCATTGGCGGCAGTTGGAGTAATTAACACCGTTCTCTTCCTAAGAGGCGAAACAGGTATTCCTTTGATAACTCTGCTATCGTTTTGCTTATGGTATTATCTGTTGCAGCCTATAGGATATCCGCTTGTTTCTGTTCTGCTTCCTATTGTATTGGGCAGTGGGGTGGCTGGTGTAATTGTAATCCACATGCTGGCTTCAGTATTGCCTACAACAGGATTCTTGCATACATTGTCGACCAAGATTGAAGGTAGAATCTTTTCGGATTCCGTAGATCAAGTAGAACGTGCGCTTAGAAGCATTAGAACCGGAGGATTCTGGGGATCGAACGGCTATAACATCAATGTTCCAGAAGCCTCAAGCGATTTTTGTCTTGCCACAATTCTCCATTACTCCGGGCTGATATTCTTAGTTCTACTGCTTGCAGCAGCAATTCCTTTGTTTTATTTCGGAGCGAAATACTATACGAATAAGAAACATGATCTGTATGCTGACCTTGGGAGCATATCGACGGCTGTGGTGTACACGATGGTGTTCTACAACATACTAATGTGCTGCTCTTATCTGCCGGTACTAGGGTCGCAACTGCCATTTACAGGAGTTTCAATCACGTACTCGATCCTATCGTCTTTTTTACTCGGGGCGATCACATATTCAAACGAAACAGTCTGTGGATTAATTGATAAATTGAAGGGAGGTCTTGAACATGCGCAATGCTAAGAGGAACACTCTTATCGTCACTGCTCTTATGGTTGCTTTCAGCATCCTCGCAGTTACATCGCTCTCGAAGCTGATACTAACTTCTCCCAAACATGAACTCACAGGATTAGAGTCTATTCTTGGGGATATGGAATACGCTGTGGGCAACGACTATGGTCTCGTCTATAGTCTTGACGGAACACAGATTGCTGCAGAGAACGATGGACATTACTCTGCCATCAGCGGATATTCCGAGATAATAGGTGACGAGAGTGGTGGAATGGTATATGAGCTGAAATCCATTCTGTTGGCCAATTCGTGCGATGCAAATAAACGAAACAGAACCGGAAACAGCATCGTAACGACTCTTCATTCAACAGGACAAACGACAGCACATACCGTTTTGTCAGATTATGGTGAAGATGTGGAGGCAAGCATCTGTGTTGTTCTGAAAGACGGTGCTGTCCTTGTATCAGCTACCAACGCCTCTTATTCTCCGCAAGCGTTTCTGGATCCAGAGCAATACAAAGATTTGTATGTAGACTACAATGCAGCAGAAGCCGCAAAAGGCTCGTCCTTTAAGCCTGTTGTGTATAGAATGCTTTTAGGACACCTTGACGAGTTGTCGGATGGAATGTCTTTTGTTAGTACAGATTTTGAAGATCTGTCAGAAGTGAATACCTACGGAAATACGATACATAACTGGGATTACTACTATTCTGCAAATTACGATACCATGCGTGATGATGGTACATACTCCAGACTATGTAGTCTTACAAATTTGCTTCAGTATTCTTCCAACACCGCACCAGTGCGGATCACGCAAGATATCGGGTTTAAAAAGTCGTATCAATACATGAACAAACTGTATGGTCTCGACCAGCCGCTTAATACAGATATGAATACGCTTATGGTAGAGCCAATTACATCTGAAGAGAGACTGCCATATTTCTTCTTCGGTCAGGATGCATCTGTTCCTGCCATCAGAATGGCACAGTTATACAATTACTGTATCTCCGGTGATTACTATGTTCCATTTTACTGTGCAGCAGTAAAAACTCCGGATGGTTCAACCATATACATGGCTGATCCAGAACCCAAGGAGCAATATTCCATGGACATATCTGTTCGGGACGATATCCTAGTAAATGCACTGTCAGATACCTTTGAATCATATTTGGACAATAGGTTAATGGCGGTCTATTCGGATGAGCTGTTATACTCAAGACGAATACTCTCCAAGAGTGGAACAGCGGAAAATGAAGATGGTACTGAAAACAGAGTCCTGATGATGAGTATTCTGTCTGAAGATCGATCCGATGTTATTTGTACAGCGTGTATCTGTGTCAATGGAACAAGCTCGTCAATCACCAATGCTGTATTCATTGAGAAGCTGTTCTCTGTACTAGAGTCTATGAAGATTATCTGAAGGAGGAGATACTGTATGAAAAGCAAAGTAAAAGGTGTTCTTATTGTAGTCTTGATAGCAATTATTGGGATTTGCCTTATAAAGATATTTGATAAGAATGTCCCTGACGACAATACAGCTGTGAAGGATAAGGGATCATACTCCTATTATTACGCTGATCCTTCTCTGCCAACTGAAGAATCCGGAGGAGGTATCAACTTTTATGATAAGTAAGAACAGAGTACAAAATTTTCTTGTGCATAATCCTAAAAAAGCTTTTCAGACTTGATATTATAGTATTGAAGAGTGTTTGATGACAGAGTGAGGAGTGCTTAGTACATTCATTGGCTAAGGCACAGAGTGTTCTTCAAAAAGCACTCCTCGGAAAGTTCAAAAAAATTTCTTCAAACTCTAAAATAGTTAGTTACCAACGCTATTATAGAGTAGAGGCACAGAGAGTTCGACAAAACAGCACAGACTGTTGTATAAGACACAAGATGATCTTGATGCAAATTTGTGCAAATCGCCGAACTTGAAGATTTTGCCTTAACAAATGTCGTAAAAGGCATATTTTTAAGCAAGCGAACACAACGACAATAGAGACTTGACAAACGGCAACTTGAAAACCGAATACAATGAGAGCTGAAGTTGAGAAGCTCAGAAAAACACAACAGCTACTGTATTAGGCTTGATGATACAGGGGCGGCGCCCAGACGTACTATTCCTTGAATGAAGGTGAGAAAATGTTCAAAGACAAGTTCTTCCCAAGCATTATTTCCACAGCAAAGTACGGATTTTGCAAAAAGAACGCACCGGATTTAGAAAGTCCTCACACAGAAATGGCTGATGTACTCCGCAGACTTTGTATCGATAACGAAAACTCAAAGATGTACATTGACACCTGTGTACTGCTTCATCAATACGGTTCGGATCTGCTCGATGCAATCGAAAAGGTGTTTCCTGATCATCATCTGGAGTTGTTTGTTCCAACGTCAGTTCTGTACGAACTTGAGAATGTGGGGAATAAGGATACAACTCAAAGGGTGCAAAGTCGTGAAATGCTCGAAAAGATAACAGCATTAGAGCAAAACGGTATAGTACATATCATACTTACAAACAGCCCCAAGTTCACTGATGCCGGATTGCTTTCAAGATTTGTTTCCGAGTGCCAATTTCACGATATCATTCTTCTTACACAGGATCGTGAATTCGCCAAAAAAGCCCAGCAGCTCCCGTCTTTCCTTGACGGCTGCGTGAATGTAACCCATGAAATTAAAGCTTATAAGTTGACTGCACAAGGTAGTCTGATTGAAAATGACGAATGTCACATAATTGAAAGGAAGGTAATCAGCCATGGCAAACCTGAAGTTTACAGCAGAGAACAGCATTCCTACCCGTGTTTTTACTCCCATGTCTAACGCCCCGTCGACAAGCAAGATCCTTGGCATGAAGCAGCTCAGATTTGACGTTGACCCCGCGACCGGAAGACGCCGGAGCAAGGATGGAAGGAAGCAGAACCCCAACGCACCTCTTGCCAATGCGATTTCTTACCGCTACGGATATTTTGAGCCTGTCCATGTTAAGATTCGAGCCATTAGTTCTACAGCGCAGAATGCCGGTATGCTCAACCTCAACGAACTGTACCCGATTCGCCCCGATGAGGTTCTTCAGCTCGTGGCTTCTCTTAAAAATGCCGGCATCATCACCCGTTATTCCAACTACGGCAACTGTATCTATATCGAGCTGAATCCAATTGCAAAGAAGTTCTACGACAAGGAATTCGCCATTCTTCACGCCCTGAATTCGATTAGCAGGAAGCACGTTGACGAGTGCTATTATGAGTGCGTTCTTGCTGATACATATGGGAGTGAAAAGTATGTAGTGGACATCATTTACAGAGAAGGCAGTCGAGTCACCTTCGTGGTTACGGCACTCTCTAAGAACATAACATTCCCTGCACAACTTGATAGAATCGTTAGAATCGCAAACAGACTGAAGTCGGTAACAGTTGTGATCTCCCCCTCTGTCAACATTAACGAGCTGATGGCAAAGCTCAGATACATGGTCAACAGTGGTGTAAGCATCAAGCTCGTTCCGTTCAATCAGATCAACCTTATCTAAGAACACTGAGTACTCCGGTGCTGGGGTTATCTCCTCAGTACCGGAGGCAGAAGAGGAGTATATTATGGCTTACAATTTAAACAGTAACGATAAACTTGACCTCATCCTGCAGAGCAATGCAGCGATCCTGTATCATATGGGTATCTCTTATGCTGAAGGGCAAATGACCGGGAAGGTCGATCATCAGAAGGCGGTCGATTGTTATCGCCAGGCAGCAATGCTTGGGAATTCCGATGCCATGTTCTGCCTTGCTATTTGCTACAGCAATGGATACGGAGTTGAACTCGATCATTCAATTGCTTGTGAGTGGTATATGCAGGCTGGCAACCTTGGACATTCTCAGGCTCTCTACAACCTCGGACTGTGCTACCAAAACGGCTGGGGCGTTCCCGTAGAATACGAAACAGCAGATGCGTACTTCCAACGAGCGTCGGGACTTGGCAATACGGAAGCAAGTCCAAATCTCGGTTAACTGTGGGGTGAGCTACGATGATGTACATTATCATAATCGGATCTGTTGCGATAATTCTTTGGATACTTGCAGACGGTCTGCGAGGTTCATCGAAAAACAGGACGAGCAATGATAAGTTCTCTAAATTTGATTCGCCTAAAGCAAACGGCAAGGGAACTTTCCTCAATCAGGCACACACAGTTTTTAACTGGCTATTTAAGTCGCGTCATTAACAGAAAGGAGAATACTATGGACAATATTTACACAAGGTTTACTTGCAGACTGATCGATGAGCATCTTGTGCCGGATCCCACCCAACTTACCAGCATTGATCGTGTCTGCGATATGAGTGATATGCAGGCAACTGTATGCGAGATCCTTGAGCGGCAAAGGAATGGGAACTATATTCTCGTTGTCACAGATTCCCCGGATATCTGCAACCTCGTTCTTGCATTTAACCCCACGTTAAAGGATCATAAGATATCCGTCCTGTGCAATGAAGAACTACATGCAGATGATGCGATTGCTGAGTTTGACAGACTTGAGAAACTTCTTCATACCGAGTCCGGAATCGAGTATTTCCCCGCAAAGGAGATCGAGAAAGGTCTGTTTGAGGCGGAGACCGGTCAACTTCTTTTCAATAGCACAGATGCATATGCAAAGTCTGATGAGAACATCCCGCTTTTGTACTCGTCCGATGGACAGATGTGGGGATATGTTCTCCCTTATACCGCCGCACATTTCGTAGGAAAGCTTCATAATCACCTTGAAAGCCTGTCCTTGACAGAACGAACTGCGGTTGCAGTTGCTGTGATGAATTGTTATAAAGATGAGCACCTGTCCGATTCCATTTTCCTCTTCAAGACAGCGAATGGTCCCGTAATTCAGCCCGTCGGAGCTCCGACTATTTGTTCCGGTAAGGAATTGTACGTTCTTCTATACGAGATTTACTTTGGACATTCACCGTCAAAGGACAGAATGCTCTCGCTTATAGAAGACAGAATGAACCATACGGAGTATCCTGTTGCACTGTTTGAATTCTTTGAATATGCTTTCGCAGACAAGATTTACCCCGGTTTATCCTGCAAGGCTGCTACATTGGACTTACTGGAAAATACGCTTCACCGTATGACGTGGTTTACCGCTAAGGAGGTATGAATATGATCGATATCAAAACATTTAACACGGTGGGTTACACCATCGTTGGCAGAAGACACTCTTCGATGGGTAAAGATAATGAGGATGGATATGAAGTCTTTGAGGATGACCGCCTGCTGGCACTCTGTGTTGCTGACGGATGCAGTGAAAGCCCTTGTGCAAAAGCAGCCAGCGAGGCAGTCTTGAAGGCCCTTATTGAGTTTGCACAGGGTGACATTTGGGAAATGAAGACAAAGCAGATCAAAGCCAATGTCCTGAAATTGATTGACAAGCATCTGCTTGCTGCCCCCTATGAATACCGACTTCTCGCATGCACATGTGCACTCGTGATTTATAATAAACTCTCGGATAGCTATATCGCCCTTTCTATCGGCGACTGCCAAGCTTTGGTAATGACGGAAGAGCTTGAACCCAAGCAGCTTCTTGCACCTGTGAACATTTTCAGACATCGGGAACATACTGTTTTCGCCAACAGCTCGATGGCTGCAAATGCGATGAAGGTTGAGATCGGGTCTGCTTCAAATATCGCAGGGTTTATTCTTGTAAGTGACGGTGCCGAAAGGCTCTGTGAGCCCGCCAATGCAGATGACCTTATTCAGCTTTCTTCCATTTGCATCCTCTCCGCCAATCATGCACAGACTGCTCTTGAGGGGCACGTTTCAAACGTCATTGCACCCGCATCAAATGATGATATTACAATTCTTCTGACCATGCGTTCCAACAGTGATCGAATCACCAGCATAGCAACAGCTACTTGTAATACTGTCATTGAAACGGATGCTGATGAGGAAGAAGAGGCGGTTAGCGAATATATGCCTGATGAAGATGTTGCCGCTGATAGCATCCTCGATACCGACGACAGTGCAGAATCGGAGACTTTTTCCGCTATACTCAATTTCCTTGCTACACCCAGAACGGCTGAAGAACTCGTTGTTGCCGGCTACTGCATCCCCTCAGAAGTATTGTCGTACATTTATCCCCTTATTAAGGAAGGTTTCGTCGTTTACGATGATTATCATTTCTCAGCCGTAAAAGGAGGTTAACTATGTGTGATTACATCTCTTATCTCAAGCAGGTATATCCACAAGGGGTGCATTTCGATGCACTCCTTCCCAAGGCTACTAACAGGAATTGTTATGATCTCAGCAAATATGATCTTGAATGTCTTGGTGAAATCGGAAAAGGGGCTCTTAGTACTGTTTATATGGTCAGAGATAAGAATCGTCGCATCTATGCTTGCAAACTAACTTCTTTGAAGCATATCAACGGAGGACCATGCCCGGCTTCTTTTGTTGCAAAACAAGCACTCGAAGAAATCAATCATCTGCTGAAGCTTCAAAAGAAGCACGTTTATGGGATCATGCCCATATACAGCCATTATCCTTCGGTAAATGAGATTGCGTTGTATGCAAAGGTATATAAGTTTCTCCCCAAGCCGCTTATCCCTGAAAGCAGCATAATTATCGAGCTTCTTCCTCTTGCTGTTCCTTTCAGTGTATTCGTCGATGAATTACATCGCTTCCGAAGACGGCTGAATGTCAAACAAGCCTGCGCAATATTTCTTGACATTCTGTCGCCATTAGAGCATATGCACAAAGCAAAAGTGATCCACAGAGATATAAAGATTGACAACCTGATGTTGATCAGACTTCCAAATGGCACAATTCGTGTAGCGATATCCGACTTCAACATCAGCCGTGAGTTTATCGGCACCTCAGTCAGTCAATACACACCTATGGGAACCCCGGGATATAACCCTCGTATTGAGGAGAAGACACTTAAACCATCTCATATGAAAAAAACTGATGCCGAGAAGTTGGATCTGTACGCAGCAGCCCAGTGCATCTATATAATGTTGAACTACGGCGTCATGGCTCCAAATAACGGCAATGTTCCGGCACCTAAGAATAGTCCGTCACATGAATTTACGGAACTTCTGAGAAGTATGCTGAATCCCGATATCTCCAAGATCCCCACTTGTAGTACAGTACGAAAGAAGCTTGAGGGAATGTTGAAACAGGATTATCCGCAGAGAAGATCGATGCCAAGAAACCATGGAAATCACATGTATCATAAGCCAAGACCCAAGCGTTATTTCTAAACCGTGGCAGGAGCTACATACTCATATACTTACACACACTGTGATGTATTGTGGCTCCTCACACGATTCGGGAAGATGAAATGGAAATACATCATGATTCCTTGAAAGGAGACTACCTATGAACGAAAAGAAAAACATTTTCATAAACTTATCTAATCACCCGTCCCAGAAGTGGTGTCAGGAGCAGAAGAATGCCGTGGACAAAATCGTTTCTGATGCACAAATCATGGATTATCCGTTTCCTTCAGTTGACAGTTCTTTGAATGAAGACCAAGTCATCAAACAGTCAAAGCAGATGGTCGCAGAAATCGTTGCATTAAAACCTGCGGCGGTTATGTGTCAGGGCGAGTTTGGGTTAACTTTCTGCCTTGTAACGATGCTGAAGAGAATGGGTATCAAAACTGTATATGGTTGTTCAGAACGAAAAACGACAGAAAGGCAGACGGAAAACGGCACGGAAAAAGTAGTCACGTTCGACTTTGTAAAGTTTAGAGAATATTAGTCACTGTCATATATCACCATCCCGTTCTACTCTGCAGCCGCCTACTCTATCTTTTCAGATTTTTTCAAAATTTCCTCTTCAAAGTCTTAAAATTGTCTGCGTTTCAGATATTACATTTATGTAAGGATGTTACACGCAAGGCAAAACCAGTGGAACTTTTGAAAAGTAAATGGAGGAAAGCTTTATGAAAAACACAATCAACGCTCAGGTATTCTGCAAGAAGAACGACATCAACACGCTCGATTTCTACCTCAGAGTTCACAAGGACGAAATGTACCTCTTCACGACAAGATACTACTCAAGTGTAATTTACAAGACGTATTGCAGTGGAAGACGTATAGAGGAATCCTACAATGGAACCAGTATGATCAGGCAGCAGAAACTGAGAGAACGTATTCTTCGCATGGCAAAGTACACTGCGTCCGAATGTGATCTTGATCTGTTCGATGCACCTCAGTGTAGAAAGCGTCTTGATGATGATTTTGAGATAGCCTAATGTATCATTTACCTAAGAGTACATAACAAATTCAATTGGAGGATTGCTTTATGAAAGAAAGGACTTATTCTATGGATATCGCCAATGCAGTCTGTGACTTCCTCAATGAAGACGACTGGCATTTCTCATTTGACCAGGAGCGTGGTATCTTCCGGTTTGGCCTGGGGCTTAAGGGCAAGCTGAAGAAAGTCAACTACATTGTCGACATCAAGGACGACGAGTACCTCGTTTACGCTATCAGTCCGCTGGGAGCTGATGAGGAAGATCCAAACATGATGTCAAATATAGCTGAGTTTATTTGCCGGGCGAACTACGGCTTGAAGATGGGTAACTTCGAGCTTGACTTTGATGAAGGTGAAGTGCGATTTAAGGTTCATGTTCCTTGCGAAGGCATTATTCCTACTTCCACAATGATCAAGAGGAGTATCTATTGTCCTGCAAGTATGTTTAAACGTTACGGTTCAGGTATCGTTGATATCATCTTTGGTGGTGTTTCCGGGAAGGATGCTGTTAATAAGTGTGAGAAGCACGATGAGAGAGAGCTTCGCGGCATTCTTGCCGAGCTGCTTAGTGATGAGGATGGTGCTTCTGAAGGCGGGAACATGGAAGAAATGGTTGCACGTTTGGCTGCACGTTTCGGAATCACCGAGGACGATGAAAGTGATCAGGCTGTTGGAGAAGGTGATAGTTCAAAGATTCACACAGAACTGTTCGATAAGAAAGGAGGAGCAAGTGCATGAATGTTCAGGTAAAATCCAGTAATGGCATTTCACTTGTACCAATGGATACTCGGCTTCTTGCAGACCGTAAGGTCTTTGTTGAGGGTGAAATCAACCAGGAGAAGGCCTGCGTGTTTGTCAAACAGATCCTTCTCCTGTGCAAGGAGGACTCCGGTAAACCCATTGATGTACTAATCAACAGTCCTGGGGGTGAAATCTCATCTGGCTTGCTCATGTATGACTGTATCCAATCCTGCAAGACGCCAATTCGTATGTACTGTATGGGAACAGCATATTCTATGGGTGCACTCTTATTTGCGAGTGGAAATCATGGCAGGTATATGTTCCCACACAGCGAGTTGATGCTGCATGAACCACTCCTCGGCAGTCGTGTCGGCGGAAATGCCTCTTCCATCCGTTCCGTTTCCGATAGTCTGATGGATACAAGGAATAAGATGAATCAGATCCTCGCCAAGCACACTGGTAAGACGGTTAAGGAAATTGAAGAGGCGACTGGTTTCGACCATTACTACAGTCCGGAGGAAAGCGTGGACTTTGGACTTGCAGACGAGATTGTTAACTTCGATAAACTGATGGAGGGATAATCATGAAGGTAGATAGAATGATTCTTGGAGAAGGCTCGAAGGCAGTCTACAGTACCGACTGTAATGAAACAGGTCTGAACAACAATGTAATCGTGTGTGCTAGTAGTGGAGGCGGTAAAACAATGTCGATTATGGAGCCTCGTCTCCTTGAAACATTCCACTCCAGCCTGATTGTTACCTGCACTAAACGTAGGATTGTTGACAAGTATCGAGATGTATTTATGAAGCGTGGCTATATCGTACATGATCTCAATTTCGTCAGGCCTTCGGAAAGCAATGCTGCATACGATCCGCTTGCATACGTATCCAGTTATTCAGACATCACCTTTCTCGCTGAATCCATCGTGAAAGCAAATCCTAGAAAGGATAATACAACTGCGGATCCGTACTGGGACGAAGCAGCTTGCAGCCTTCTTTCTGCTTTGATCTCATATGTACTTATGACAGAGGATAATCCGACTTTCGATGATGTATTGAAGCTGAATGACAGTCTAACTATCACAGAGGGTGGAAGCCATGTAGAGACATCTCTTGACAACAAGTTCGCACGTATTGCACAGAAAGATTCTCACTGCTTTGCTGCAACATGCTGGAATTCTTTCAAAGTTCTTCCAATTAAAACGGCTAGCTGCGTATATGGAACGCTGAATACGACCATAGATACGATTTTCTCTCCAGAGCTGCGGAAGATGGTTGCCAGCAAAGGAAAGGTGGACTTTGAAGAGATTGCCAACCATAAGACCGTTCTCTTTATCACAACGTCAGCTGTGAACCCTGCCTTAAATTGTTTCATCAATATGTTCTATGCACAGATGTTCAAGCAGTTGTTTGAGTATGCCGAGTCACTGCCGAGCGGAAAGTTACCTATCCCCGTGAGTGTGCTTGCTGATGACTTCGCCACAGGATCACGAATCCTAAACTTTCCAGAGTACATTTCTATCTTCCGTGAAAAGCAGATTAGTGTGATGCTGCTTCTCCAGTCTGAGGCTCAGCTCGAAAGAATGTACGGTTATGAGGATGCTGTGACTATTATAGACAACTGCGATACATACGTTTATATGGGTGGGATGAATCTCAAAACCTGCCGTAGCATCAGTGAGCGCCTCAATGTACCGCTCGAAGATGTCCTCTATATGCCGCTAGGACAGGAGGTGATTTTCCGGCGTGGGCAGCACCCTGTTCAGACGCAGAGGTACGATGTTTTAAATAACAAAGCATATCAGGAAATTACGCAGGATTTTGAAAGGCGACTTCGAGAAGTAGAGAAAGCTGAAAGGAGGTAGTCATGAATGGCTTCTCTCAAGAAACGCCATGAGGAATTCATAAGGGAGCTTCAAGCTCCCTTGAAGCATTCTGTTTTGCTACTCGAACATAACGGAAGAAAGTTTCCCGATAGCGTTAGTTTGGATGAGCAATTGATGGAAGAACTTCAGAAAAGATTTGATGACCTATTCGAATCAGATGATGAGAGTGAAGACTGATTGGCTGAGTTTGGAAGACATTGCTCAGATTCTCACTTATAGTGCGGATTCAGAATAGAGGTTCACAAAAATGTTACAAAAAATCGATCTAACTACTTGCAAAACTTGGCAATATATGCTATAATAATACTATATACATTCACAGATTAAAACCGTTTTTGTATTCCATATCTAAATCGCCATGTATCTTACGTTGGAGGGGTGTATTTGTCTAATATCATTTTAACTAATATCAGTAGGATTCGGAAGGGTGCTCCTTTTGGAAACTACCATACTGATGATATGGGAATTATTCGTGGGCGGTACACGAATGAAGCACCTGTCAAATATCTGCTTGATTCTATTTATAAAAGTTCGTTCGATAAAGATTGTACAATTATTGCGGTCACGACTCCTGAAGCACAAGAAGCATTCAAAGCTTTTCGCAAAACAATTCGCCGATACTGCCAAAGAAACAGCTATATGAATCTTTCTATTGATTGCATTACCTACGATAAAAACTTCGGTACGGTTATTGCCGGAATTGTTGATAGGGTAAAAAAGGAAGATCGAGTCTATATCGATACCACTGGTGGATTCCGTGATTCTGTATACATTCTTATGGCATCTGTACGGATATTGGAGTATTCAGGCATCCGACTTGAAAAAGCTGTATATTCCGTGCTGAACAATCCTAAACCGCCAAAGAAAAGTCATGGGGGATTACCTGAACCTCCTAAAAGAAAGCAAATTAAACCCAACCGAATCGATGATATAACCGATACATACAAGATGTTTGATCTTATCAATGCAGCGAACAGCTTTACCTCATTTGGTAATTCTGGAGAACTCGCATTGTTCTTTTCTGACAGTTGTAATTCAGACATAAAAAAGACAATCGATGTAATGAGCCGATTCTCAGAAGAGGTCACACTGTGCAGAACTTCTAATCTAAAGAGCCTTATCAGTGAACTGAACGAGATGTTGACAAATGTTCAGAATATGCAAACCAGTGTAGAAACAGAGATTCTATTCAAGAGCATATCTGGTGTAATCCGCGAGAAGTTCGGTGCTCAGTCAGGAGAAGATATTGACTACCTTGATATTATCACCTGGTGCCTTGACAACCGAATGATTCAGCAGGCAGTTACAATATATACTGAGAAGATGCCGGAGTTTCTTTTCAACACAGGTCTATTGTCATATAACCCTGTAAGCGTAAATGTGGCGGCATTTCCTAAAAATTTTGATATATATTATAATCTGCTTTACAATGGATTCCTGAAACTCACGACTAGCATAACCTTGTCACCGTACCCTGTTGGAAACCTTCTTTTAAGGCTGAAAGGAGAAAAATCTGTAGTTTATAAGGAAATATGCAGTGTAAACAGCATAAACGACCTTAGCATAAAAGACCAACTGACATCGGATGAGCGCAGAGGAATTCTAAACTTAATTCGTGTCAAAAATGCTGTATTCACCGAACCCAATATAAAGCGATCAGCGGAAGAAATCGAAAGCAGGAAACAAAATACTAAACTGCGTTGCTTTGCAGACACAGATATATTCGATAGCAAAGGAACTACTACAGAGGCATTTGTAAACGGGCTACTACAAAAGAAAGAGTATATTTGTTTACTACAAGGAGAATTTACAGCATACTCACCAAAGGTCTGGGATGCTGCAGATATAAACGTAGTAGAACATTTGGCTCGAACACTGAGTGAGAACAAAGGCATGTATTCTATAAAGGCGAAAGTCGATTATAGTGACATAAAGGAGATACTGAGGAATCTGATTTATGTTAAGAGATATGTCAGAAACGCATTAAATCACGCAAGTGAAGAAAATCATGTAGCCGATGAATACGATGAGTACTTTAGTGAACTAGGATATAAAGTTTCTTCTGAACTATCCGTTTCAGAGGTAGAGACTTTTATCCGAAAAGCTATACACCATATAAGAATGATTACTTGTTAACAGGAGGATTTTATGAAAAAATTCATTATGACCAGTCCCTACCAGCCCAAGGGCAGACTTGAAAAAGGACTTTACAAGGCTGCTGACAACCAGACTTTAGCATATGATACCCCTACTAGTTTTCCGATTATCACTGCTATCAACGGCTATGTTGAGAAAGGCGAAGATATCGAGATAATCACCATTGTATCCGATTACGAAAATGCCGAGTACAACTATGGACTTCTGAAAGAAGAAATAGAAGCTCTTAGCCAGAAGAACGGCTTTAGATATAATCTTAAGGAAGTACGAGTGCCGTATAACAATGCTATCGATACGGAGTTAGAGTTGTTCGGAAAGCTGATCGACTGCACAGCTGATGGTGACACCTTGTACGCATGCATTACATATGGTTCAAAACCGTTCCCACTCATCCAGATCATGGCGCTGAACTATGCATACCGTATTAGAAAGAACGTCAGCATCGGTTGCATCGTGTACGGAGCTAAGGATCATAACAATGGCAGTATGGAGGTGTATGATATCACTTCACTCCTCTATATCGATGAAACGGTACGCCTTATGGCAGAACAGAAGGTTGAGAATCCTACGGATTTAATTAAAAACCTGCTGAAGTGAGGTGCGGTATGAGTATCGAAGATAAGAAGCAAGAGTTAAATGTTTTGATGACTGAATATTCTCAGCTGAAAGATAATCCAGCCAATAAAGCAAAATGCCAAGCACTGGTGGCTGGAGCCGCAAATATCATATTCTCCTCTGTATTATTTGCTTACTTAAAAGAAATAGTAAGGCGAAGACTCAATGGTCGGTACACATACCGAGGATTAGATGAATTTGTGGTGGATAACTTCTTTAATTGCATTAGTAAATACAATTGCGAAGGAAATGATAATTTCTATAATTTCTTTGTTCATTCCTTAAGAGCCTATCAGGTTACGAATGGTACACGTAGTGAAAATTCTGACATGATAGATGGCACTATAATTCAAGATGACGAGGGTCATGAAACACCTATCATAGATACTAGACCAGATGATAGTGCCAGTCCCGAAACAATTGGCATAATACAGTTATTTAATAATATTTCTAAAACTAGCACCGATAGCACATCGGAGAACCCAGTTAACGCAATGCAGGAACTGTTTGATGTTGAGGAGTCTATTTCGGAGGACGAGGCGCAGATTAGGGTTCGTTTTATAGAATATATCTCGAAAATCATCCCTTGTATTAACCAGGCAAATGAACACAGAGGGAAGCGTAATGTGTATTACAGAGCATTTGCAACAGACTTCTATATTGCTGCAAGCAAGTGGAGCCTTCATTCCAGATATGACATGAATGAAAACGAAGCATTTCGCAATATGGATCTTGCGTTTGCAGATTGGGTACTTACCGCTATTTGCAGATCGTTTACTGCTTTTGAAACTACATCATGTAAGACATATGAGGAAATCGGTGTTACTGGCAGAGACTACGCTACTGGTGAAATTGAAACTCCTTTCAAGAACGGCGTATACGCAGCACGGTTTAATGTTTCCGATAGTGCGGTTTCACAGCAATGGGGTTATTTCTATAAGGATATAGGAATACTGGTTAACGAGGAGAGATGAGAATGATAACAGCTATCTACGACTGCAGAAGCAAACAAGAATACATCTACCGGACAAACAAGATCCGTGAGATTGCTGGTGCATCCAAGCTGCTGTCTAGTGTCTACAGTATTCTGATTCATGAGACTGGAATAAGAATCTGTGACACATGGCGAGAAGATACGATCCAGAAAAGACCTTTCCGAAAAGAGGAATTTCTGGAAAACGGCTATGATGGGACGGTGATCTACGAAGGCGGCGGAAGTCTCTATGTTCTGTTCAAAGATCGAGAAACTTACGTTAGAGCAAATCGGGTCTTTTCACGCATTCTGCTGGAACGTTCATATTCGATAAGCCTGATAACCGCTTTTGTTGAGACAACCGATGATTTCAATCAGGATAGAATCAATCTGTATAAAGCAGAAGAGAGATCTAAAAAACTTGGAGTTCATTCCTCCTTTTGCAATGTGTTGCCGTTCACGCAAACAGATAGAATGTCATATATGCCACTGTCTGCAATAGATAACAAAGGGAAAAAGGTTACAGAAGAGTCAAAGCTGAAGAGAAAAGCGTACTTTGATTACTTTTCTCAAAGTGATGAACTCGGAACCGAAAATCTGGATTCGTTGGTTGAAGAAAAAAGCGTTGACAGTATTCTTGCAGTAATTTACATTGATGGCAACGATATGGGAAACAAGATCAAGAACTGTATAGAAGGTAAGAATGATTATGCCGAATGCGTAATGGCACTTAGAGAGTTCTCTCTTCATACAGACGAATACTTTGTTACTCGACCAATTGCAGCAATAGAGAAATATCTTCGTGCAAAAAACGATGCGGAGTCCGAGTTGATCTCAGAGAAGCCTCATAAAGCACATAAATACCGTATAATCGTTGGCGGTGGTGACGAGATCACGATCATCTGCCGCGGCTCAGATGCAATGGGCGTAGTTAAAGCATATTTTGATGAGTTGGCATCCACTCCGGAATTAGCAGCCGGTATTCTCAACACATCATGTGCGGGAATTGCTTTGTTTCACAGTCATGCACCTTTTGCAGATGTATATGAAATTGCAGAGAGCTGTTGTGAAATGGGCAAGAAAGAGTCCCATAAACCGGATAATAACGGCAATTATGTCGATTTTCACTATTGTCATTCTGGAATTACCAACGAGCTTGACATTATCCGAAAAGAACAGGAATCCGCCTTTACGTTCAGACCATATAGTCTGAATATGTTTGAAGAGTTCATGCGCATTGGCTATATCCTGCATACAATCGGAAGAAGTAACGTTAAAAGCCTTGGGGAATCGATTGTGAGAGGTAACTCGTATTACAGGTTTGATGTACAGCGGATATGTTCACGTCTGTCAGAAAATCAATCGGAATTTCTTGCTTTGCTCGAGAAATATATGGGTAAAGAAGATCAACTGAAGAGAATGATTTATGATATATCCATAGTATACGATTTGTGGTTTAGGGGTGATGACAATGTATGAACTGAGGCTTGAATTGCTGTCAAACCTTTGTGCTTCCAGCGGAGATGGATATGCAACAACGATTGATACAGACATTGTAGTGGATCGACTTGGCATTCCGTATATTCCCGCAAGAAGGCTGAAAGGTTGTCTCAGGGAAGCGGCGGTATATATCTACGGCGAAGGAGCAGTTGTAGACAAAATATTTGGCGTATTCGGAGGTAGAGCTACGGGCTCCTTGCGACTGGATAATGCTAGAATCGAGGATTATGAAGCTTTCAGCAAAATGTGCGTGGAGAATAGGCTGTGTGCAGGTCAAGTAACTGACTTGTTTACAGATACGCAAGCATCAACTGCGTTAGAAATCTCTGGTGCGGCTAAAGAAAATACTCTGCGTTTTACGAGATATGTCTCTAAATATAAAGCATGGAATCCAAATCAAAGTCTTGTGTTCTGTGCCGATGTTGAGCTTGATGAAGCTGATGTAATCAATTTTGAACGTATTTGCAAGGCCCTCAGACATATCGGATACAAGCGCAACCGTGGATTTGGCTGTGTAAAGTGTACATTGGCACCCAAAACAGCAGACAAACCTTCCTTTAATGTTCCTAATGATATCGATGATAGCAAGGATTATGTCATAACATATGCCGTTCGCCTTGATGAAAGCCTGATATTACCTTCGCAGTCAGCGGATCAAACGGCTGATTATATCAGTGGACAAGCTGTTGTAGGAGCATTAGCTGGAGTGTATTTAAGAACACATGCCGCCGATGCTACATTCGATGAACTGTTCCTGAGCGGCAATGTGAAGTTTTCAAATCTTTATATCACAAACGACGAGTTTAAACCCTTTGTTCCTGTGCCACAGATATTTGGAAAGACAAAACAGAGCGATCATGTCATTGACCTGACAGTGACCGAAAGAGGAACTGAAATCGTAAAGCCATTAAAGACAGGCTATATAAGTGCTGACCTCGAAGTAAGGAAAGCCTTGACCGAAAGAGTGTATCATAATGCTCTTCACAATCCAGATGGCGGATTGTACGTTCAGAGATGTCTTCAGGAAGGTCAGATTTTCATGGGAACAATCACTGCGAAGGGTGTGCAAGTCAAGATAATAACTGATCTTTTTATGTCTGGAAAGCTCTCGTTTGGCAGAAGTAAGACAGCACAGTATTCCAGATGTACAATAGTAGGATTGGATGTATCCTTGACTAAACCAAGAAAATTACATCTGCATAAGGGTGACAAGGTAATATACCTGTTTGAATCAGATGCCTTGATTCAGGACGATCATGGCAGGATTACTACTGATGTCACGGATGTGTGTCGTTTGTTTGGAGTTGATAGCAATGATTTGAAGCCTGAAAGTGGATTGAAATATAAGATGATCTCTGGATTTCTGTCTGCCATTCGGATGCAGCGTGCACATTTGAAAGCAATTGCAGCAGGAAGTGCTCTTGTTATAGGTTGTGCTGAAGATACGGACGTGGATGAGATTATGTACATAGGAGGCCGCCGGAATGAGGGCTATGGCAAAGTTCGTATTTTCAAGGCGGGTGAACTGATGAAAGCGGATGCGGCTGTTCTTGTCCCTCAGAATACCGAAGCATCATATGAATACACAGATATCCGCAATATGTTCGTGACACTCGAAAAGGACGAAAAGATGCGTAATGCTGCAATATCCTATGCATTGGAAAGAAAGTCAGCATTCCTGAATAACTGGGGAGCCGCTTTCATTGGCCGTGTGACTATGATGTTGGAGCAATCCGACTCAGAGATTGATTTTAGCAGAAGAATCGCTTCGATCAAGTCGGATAACAAACGTAAACTCGCTGACAGCTTTATCAAAGATGCAGCAAATAAATGGGAAAGCGATCCGCAGTACAAAACATGGGAGAAGAAATGCGAGTATCTTTTTATCATTCTCACACTGGCAAAATACTTTCACAAAGGATATAAGGGAGGAGTGGCGCAATGAAAAGACATGTCTACTATAGAATAGAAATGCAGCTCGGATCCCCCTTATCTGTCGGAAGCGGAAAGAACGAATCAACAGATCATGATGTTGTTCGGGGCAAAGACGGAAAGCCTTATATTCCGGCTTCTTCAATTGCAGGTGTCTTTCGGCATACGCTTGAAAACGACAAGCCTCTGCAAAATGATATCTTCGGCATGATCTCAGGAAACAAGCTGCAAAGCAGCAAAGTCATTTTCTATGACGGTATGTTGACTTCTGAGTGCGTTACAAGTGAACGGGATAGTGTAAAGCTTGAGGGAAAGGTTGGAGTTGATGGTGCAAAGTTTGATATGCAAGTAGTTGAAACTGGAGTTACGTTTGTATCATTTCTTGAGCTTGCAGACCAGCCGGAGACGATTGATAGGCAGATTGACCAAATGCTTTACAAGCTACAGGCAGGTGCGTTACGTTTTGGCTCAAAAACGTCGAGGGGATATGGTAATGTAAAGATCTCTGAGCTAAAAAAGGTCGTTTTTGATTTAGAACAGCCACCACAGCTCGACTCATGGCTCGATTTTGATCCATATAAAGATACTTCATGGAACGACATCGATGCATATGTGCTTGAAGAAGACTATACAGGATTTATAAAAATCTCATTGAAGCTGTTGCAAAAAGGCGCTCTTTCGATCCGTGAATACTCAACTGATGTCAGCACAAACGGAGATACACTGCCCGATTATAAACACATTTCATTACATAACGATGACGAAACAGGAGTAGTTCCTGGTACATCTTGGGCTGGTGCATTCAGAGCGAGATACCAGGAATTTGCCGGGCAGGAAGAAACCGATGCCTTGTTTGGCTTTGTGAAAGAGAAGAGTAAAACCGGTTCGACCCAAAAGTCCCGCATTATTTTCTCCGAATCACAAATTGAGCATGGCATATGGAAAACAATAACCAGAAATTCGATCGACCGATTCACTGCAGCAACAAAAGATGCAGCACTGTACACTGAAAGAACCTTATATAATGGTAAGACTGTGCTTGATATCATGGTTACAGAAGATATCACGGACAAAGAAAAGGCGATTCTTGGAGCTGTTATCCTCGACCTTCACAATGGATTTCTTTCAGTAGGCGGTTTGACTTCAGTTGGACGAGGTATGTTTGAGATAATCGGTTTAACCGTAAACGGCATAGACTGCTATGATAAACTCAACAGTAATGCCCCGGCAAAATTACTGGAGGTGAATCAATGAAGGATTATATCAGTGAATATGGAGTAGTATCAGAAGCTGAGGTTTTGACATTGGCTGAGAAATACTACAAAGATAAATGCAGTGTTTATGCGGTTCATACTGATCATTTTTATTGCGGCTCTGAGCTGAGTATGGAGGTAGGACATCTTATCCAACTGAGAATTTTCACATCCGACACAGAGTTGAGAATCTCGCGTCTGAATATCGGTGAAGATTTCAGATGGCGCTACATCGATGATTCTTCTTTTGAACAGATTCTTTATTCCGAAACAGACGAATTTCTTCGCCAGTTCAAAAACAGAGTCTATGATGAGGAACAGTATCTTGATATCGATTCCAATAAATCGAATGGGCTTTGCTACGTGACAACAGGTGGTGGACCGTATACGCTGCCCGTAGATAATGCGGAGAAAATCAGAATCCGAAATTACCTCGAATACGATGAAAATGGAATCGTGGCGATTTCTGATTTCCGTATCTTGGGATTCATACAGAAAGGAAGTGGAGAGAATGCCTAGGTGGCAGGAAGACCCGAGTGGGCGTCGATTCATAAATCCCTACGACTTTGTGAGACTTGGCTCTGATGTTCAGAGAGAAGAGCCAAGCGATGGCACGCTTTCAGGCAAAATCACAGTGACCTTGATTGTAAAGACCCCGCTTGCGATTCCGGATACAGATGGAATAAAAACAGACGAAATCGGTCACAAAACATATCCGTTCTTCCGTGTAGAAGGTAAGCCAGTCATTCCGGGAAGTCAACTCAGGGGCATGCTCCGTGGTGCTTATGAAACACTCAGCAATAGCTGTTTATCTGTAAACAACAATAACATTCTCTCAGCAAGACACGCAAATCCCGGGAATCCAGGACTGATCCAGTATAGGGATGGAGCATGGCATTTATATAAAGCAACAACATATAGAGATCGGGGTCAAGCGATTGATAGTGCTACTGATGTCAGAAGAACTTGGTACTGCTTTGAAACGAAAAAAAGAGATGCGAACGGTAGCATCCTGAAAGATTCAAGGGGGAACCCTATAAATCTGAAACCAAATGAAAGATTGAAATCTAAAGTTTTCAGAAAATCCAGCACTGAGGTGGAAGGTATCGTAAACTTTGACCGTGCAATGGAGAATTATCTTCAAGTAATAGAAATCTTGGATACGCAAAAAAACGGCGACAAGCTGTTTCATCAATTGAAGGCAAAACTTACCTATGGCATAAGAAAAGACGGCAAATTATATCCTGTTTTTTATGAAACCGTAATTGCTAATGATTCAACGTATGTGTATCTTTCACCATCTCAGATGAGCAGATATGTGTTTGACAATCGGTTGAATCACCTACTTGGCACACACCAATCATGTTCACGATTTAATCTTGACGAAGAACAGTGTGAAGCACTGGAAAGAATGGAAGAACCGAAGAAGACTATGACGTTGTGCAAAGCATGCGCATTGTTTGGTACGATTTCAGAAGGTCAACGGCATTCTTATGCTAGCAAACTCCGTTTTTCTGATGCCACGGCGAAAACGTTTGATTCGATGGGGTTCGTAACGCTGAAGGAACTGGCTAGCCCTAAACCGACCTCCGTTGAATTTTATACATTCAAGCCAGACGGCGCTTTATATTGGACATATGACTACAAGATCACATCGTGTAAGAAAATTAATTTAGGCAGAGATAAGAATGGGCGAAAACTAACACAAACTATCACTCAAAAGGAAGCGTGTGCAGTCGAAATCAGAGGCAGAAAATTCTACTTCCACAATCCTCATCTGAATCCTGTGGATTACCAGGCGGACGAAAGAACAAAGCGCAACAGCACGATGGAGCTCTGTAAACCCGATAGCCGTTTTACGTTTGATATATATTTTGACAGAATTACAGAGGAACAGCTTCGTGAACTGTTATGGACTATCACAATTGGCGAGAACGATGAGAATGGTATGCAAATGCATAAGCTCGGTCATGGGAAACCCCTTGGACTCGGCAGCGTTAAACTTATAGTTGAGTCAGTTGAAACTCGTTCGTTTAATACTGAGACAATGAGCTATTGTATAGATCATGCCGCCTGTGAACAAGTCAGCGATATGATAACTGATATACCATTTGATGATACTACCACCGCTTTTAACGAATTCATGCGATTGACAGATTTCAATGGTCTTACCGATATTATGGATAATAAAAAGAAGGGTATGTTCTATCCAATCAGCTACCCGATTGCAAGTGACGGAAGAGGCTCCAATAACTCAAATGCTTCTCATCAGTGGTTTATTGCGAATCGTTCTATGGGTGAGAATGGGTCAACAACTGAATGGTCTGTAAAGTATACCCTTCCTGTTGCAACATCAAAAAACCCGACTCTCCCTGTTTTGGTGGCTGTTCAGGAGGCTAATGGGAGCAGTAATAGTATCAAGCCAAAGAAATTTAGATAGCATAAAATGTGACTTCAGTATCTGTACAGGGCGACTTAGCTTTGTGCAGGTGCTGTTGTTGATAACGAAGGCAGAAAATCCTCCTTGCATGAGAACCTTGCCGATTATGGGATTTATAAGGAGAAACACAATGCAATTATTACTCACTTTTGACAACAAAGGTATTATTGACATTCCAGTAAATTACAACTACTATATCCAGTCTGCTATTTTTACTTTATTGGCTAGTGAAGATGCTGAATATGCGACATTGTTACATGACACAGCATATGGTGGGAAATCCAGATACAAAATGTTTACATTTGGCGAACTGAGCGGAAAGTGCCATTTTCATGATAAAAAGCTCTACTATGAAGGCGATTTGTTTCTTGAGATTCGGAGTGCTTCTGATGAGTTTCTGCAGGTGCTTACAAATGCAGTGTTAAATGTAGGAAGTATGCGTGTTGGAAGACATATTCTTCTAATCAAGAAAGTCGAAGGATTAGATTATCATGTGCATGGTAGTTTGATAAAAATTCGCACCTTAACACCGATTATTGCGAAAGAACAGACGGATGATAATAAGACAGTTTACTATCCACCTACAGATGTTAGATTTATCAGGCGTGTTCGTGAAGCCTTTGAAAGCAAATACGAAACCTGCTGTGATACAAAACCACAAAGTTCAATCGATATACTACCAATGAATGAAGGTAAAAAAGTTGTGACAAATTATAAGGGCACTTGGATAAATGCCTATCATGGCATCTTCCAACTTTATGGAGAGCCAGAACATCTTCAGTTTATGTATGATGTTGGGCTTGGGGCAAAAACATCACAGGGATTCGGGATGTTTGAGGTGATATGTTGACTTTAAAAATATGCCAATGCTTATTCTCGTTAAAATGAATAATTTTGGAGACGAAAACAATTATTAATGTTTTGGATCAGGAAGAACAAAGACGGTATGACGCATTTTTAGATATTAATGCAAGCGACTCAGCATATTACAAAGCAATTGGATTCTTGTCTGTATGTTTTGAAAGAGCTTATCATAAAAACGTCATCATTCTTATAGACGAATATGATGTACCATTAGAAAACTCCTACTTTTGCGGATTCTATGACAAAATGATAGGTTTGATAAGAAGCGTATTTGAGAGTGCGCTAAAGACCAATCCGGCTCTGGAATTTGCTGTTCTGACAGGATGCCTGCGAATCTCAAAGGAAAGCATTTTTACAGGGCTGAACAATTTGAAAGTGTATTCCGTTACTAATAATGATTTTTCAGAGTATTTTGGATTTACACAAAGTGAAGTGGAAAGTTTTGCGGAGTTTTACAGCTTGTCTGCTGAAATTACAGAAATGAAAACCTGGTATGACGGATATCTGTTCGGGCGCACGGAAATCTACAATCCTTGGAGTATCCTGAACTATGTTAGCTCTGCAAATAGCAATGAAACTTTCGCCTGTCAGCCATACTGGATCAACACCAGTTCCAACAGCATCATCCACGAACTTGTAGTAAAATCCGACGCCAAAACAAAAGAACAAATCGCATCACTTATGGAAGGCGGAAGTGTGAAAGCGCCTATTTATGAGGATTCTGTTTATGCCAATTTGAATGTAAATTCTGATAATGTGTGGAGTTTTCTTCTGTTTACAGGGTATTTAAAACAGATTGATTCAGAACTGATTGGAGAAACTGTATATTCTACAATGGTGATTCCAAATCGTGAGATACTGAGTATTTACAAACGCACCATCCAGCAATGGTTTGAAGAAACCATCAAACAAGAAAAAAATCCGCCATTATTACAGGCAATTTTGGACGAAGATCCGCAGGCTGTGCAAAATGAGATCAACCGTTGGCTGAGAAAATGTATCAGCTTTTACGATACAAAAGAAAACTTCTATCATGGTTTCCTTGTAGGATTACTTGCTGGTTCTGAAATTTATCAGGTCAAATCCAATCGTGAAAATGGTGACGGCAGAACGGACATTACAGTTTGCGAATACCAGATCAGGGAAGTGGCAGTTGTTATTGAAGTAAAAATTGCAGAAACGTTCCGTCAGCTTGATGCAAAATGCGACGAGGGGTTAAAACAGATTCGAGATATGAGATATTCCGAAGAATTGATTGACGACTGTTACCGAAAGGTGATTCGCTATGGCGTTGCATTCTATCAGAAGGCTTGCAAGGTTAAGATGGATGAGTGTTTGATTTCGGAGGAATAATTTGAAAGGGAAGAGGGGCGGCTTTCACATTCATAAATAAGCCCCCTCTTCCCCCCCCTTTTTTTATTTTACCACACCGATTTCTTTCCAAGAACAAGCAAAATACTATGACTTCTTCCCAAGGACGAGCAAATCGCTGATTTGTTCCCGTGAAGTAGAAAATTTGGGAACAAGTCAGCGTATGTTATCAATTCAAGGGTATCGAGGCACGTTGAGACGGTTGTCTTGCTTTCCAAGGGTGAGGTCGACTCGAAAAAGATTCGGG
>ERZ773170.263-NODE-263-length-59940-cov-17.009652_pt1 | contig 59940 bp, 103 predicted proteins | sample MGYA00581002_ERZ773170 | MGnify/ENA primary metagenome ERZ773170 (study PRJEB29015, sample SAMEA2737811) | human gut metagenome | biome: human gut; feature: human-associated habitat; material: faeces | place: China | collected 2012 ... | reverse complement strand
TACACCACTATGAGCGCGGTTGAGAAAAAGAACTACACCACTATGAGCGCGGTTGAAGATAAAGGGTATCAGAATGCTGACCAAGTTGGAGAAATAGCAAACAGCGCAGTAAAAAATATAAAAGATGAGCTTGACGCTCTTAAAAAGAACATCGGCTATACACAAATAGGAAAAGACTATGTTGTATCACCCAAGATAGTCGGTGCGTATGGCGAATTTACAAAAGCTTTTAATGTCGATGTTGCCAATCCGTCTACAGGGCTTAATCAAAGTTTTTGGGCGCAAGGCGCAGAAACAGGAACAAAAATAAGTGGAAATTACAGTGGAAATAATGTTGACAATAATCTTACAGTAACCCCAGAGGGGGCAAACCTTTTTTCGAACGTTGGAGGACACACTAGCGGTATGGGCTGTGGCGGTGGCTTTGCAAGCATGAATGGCGAAACAGTTAATATAAGCGGAACTAATGTTGACATTACCGCAAACAATTTGACCATTAATGAAGTTGAAACGGATTTTGGCTCAAAAACATTCACTAGTGGAGGCGGTTGGTATTGGAGACAGTGGACAGATGGGTACCTAGAAATGTGGGGAAACTTTCCCGCGACTGTCTCGTTTGGCCCTAAATATGGTAGTCTGTATTATACTTATGGAAGCGTATATATGCCAGACGGGGTAAAAAGTATCTTACATACTACAGGTACTGTGTTTTGTAGTGCTGGCGGGCTGTATTCTATTTTTTTTACAAGATGGAGTAGTAATGAGTTGAATTTTTGTATAAGCTCGGCTGGTGCAGAAACAAACAAATACTTGTATTTACAACTTCACGTTTTAGGCAAATGGAGATAATTGATGAAAGTGAGGTATAGCTTATGGCAATTCAAATGAGGCGAGGGGCATACGCGCAGTTTGACCCCTCAAAAATGAAAGCCGGGGAATGGGCGGTATCGACTGACTCCGACACAAAAAAACAGCAGATATGGATGTGTTTCGCACCCGGAATAGTTAAACGAATGGGAACTGTTGAGGATTTCAATACTGAAATTCAAAGACTTATTCAGAATTATCTTGACGGCATGGCTCAATCCGTGTCACAGGCTCAAAAATCAGCACAAACCGCGACAGAAAAAGCTACCTCGGCAAGCAGCTCAGCTTCACAGGCTCAAAAATCAGCACAAACCGCTTCACAAAAAGCAAACGAGGTTGCCCAGGTTTCAGGAAAGATTGACGCGGCAGTAAGTCAAGCAAACGCAGCTACAGCAAAAGCAAATGAAGCTGCACAAAAAGCAGAGCAACAAGCCGGGCTTGTTGAGCAGAAAGCAAACGGAAGAGGCATTACTTTTTCTGTGACAAGTGCCGGATTACTCAACGTGAGCAAGGAGGATTAAATATGAGCGGAATAGATATTATTTCAGATACGACAGGGCAAGCAATTGTTGAAAGTATTAAAGCCCTTGGTACAAAGCTAAGCGAGGGAAGAGTTATTTATGGTGTTCATGTCAACGGTGCGGACAGCAACCCAAAAACGAGGGTCAGATATTTAGCAGACGCAGTAGGCATGACTCCGGCAAGCATGAATTTTACGAGTGGAACCTTTGATTACGGCTCATGGGCTAACGCCTTTTTTATGCCAAAACCATGTATGCTTAAGACAAATGGTCAAGTTGACTACTACCTCAATGAGAATGACTTGACTAAAAAAATAGATGGTAGTGCATCGGATGTAGCAAACGTTGATTACGATGGAAATGCTATGATGGAATGGGGCAATGGTACAGATATTATATGGTGGAAAATTGCACCCGACAAAGGCAACCCAAACAGTGCAAGCCTTTATGTTGCCAACTATCAAGCTGATAAAGATTTTAAAAATCTGAATTTTATTGACATTAACGGCAATGAAAAATCTCATTTTTATACACCAATTTATAATGGTTCGCTTGATAGTAATAATAAGTTACGCTCAATAAGCGGTCAAACAGTTATTAAATCAAAGACAGGCAGTCAAGAAATGGCATATGCAAGAGCCAATGGTACAGGATATGAAATCGAGCAATATGTTGACAGACTCTTGATTAATATTTTACTTATCATCGTGGGAAAATCTACCGAGACGCAAGATGTATTCGGGCGAAGCATGAGTGAAAATGCTGGTGATGAAAACTTATTGCTTAAGACCGGTACAATGAATAGCAAAGGTTTATTTTGGGGCGAAAATGCCGGAAAAGCCGGAGTTAAAGTATTCGGTATGGAGAACTATTATGGTAATCAATGGCGAAGAACAGCCGGACTCATCCTTGCTAATGGTATAGCAAAAGTCAAGCTATCTCCGTCAACAAAGGATGGAAGCAAGGCAACCAACTACAACACTGACGGAACAGGATATATTGAGATACCTAATTCAACTCCTAGTGGTACATCGGGTGGATATATTAAAGATATGCTGTATACAGCATTAGGCATGTTTCCAATATCAATTACAGGCTCATCATCGACATATTATCCTGATGGCTGTTGGTTTAACATTGCAATTATAGCCTTTGCTCTTTTCGGTGGCCTCCTGACCGACGGCCGTCGTTGTGGCGCGTTCTACGTGTCCTTGAACGCCGTGGCTGGTCGCGCGTGGTGGGACATCGGGGCTTCTCTTTCCTACAAATAACTTGCAACAGGGAAGAGGGAATTTCTGCCTAAGCAGAAAGGGAGAAACCACGTTTCTCCTAAGAAAATTTGTAACTATAAACGTGTGTAGTTAATTTTATATAAGGGATTTAGTTTGCGCCTTTGCTCTTTTCGGTGGCAACCTGAACAACGGCCGTCATTGTGGCGCGTTCTACGTGAACTTGAACAACGTGGCTGGTAACGCGAGGTGGAACATCGGGGCTTCTGTACCTATCATTCATGGGATAAAATGAATGCAGACTAAATTCCGTACCCCTTGGTAAAAATTAACTCGATGCAAGCTACTGCTAGTAGTAGGAAATAGTCGAACGTGGTAGAGAGGATAGGAAGAGAATACGTATGAGAACATACAGAAATCTATATGCTGAATTTATTTCAGACGAAAATATAAAACTTGCAATTCAAAACTTCTCTAAGGGTAAAAAAAGAAGAAACAAGGTTAGAAAAATTTTAGCAGACCTTGATACATATATACCCAAAATTAGAGAATATGCGATTAACTTCACACCTTTTGAGCATAAGCCCAAAGAAATATATGACGGAATATCACGAAAGAAACGCAAGATAGTAATACCGACAGTTATGGAGTCAATAGTACATCACATGATAGTGAACGTGCTTAAACCCATGTTTAACAAAGGAATGTATGAACATAGTTATGGCTCGGTTCCTAAGCGTGGCGGTGCATATGGCAAGAAATGTATATGCAAGTGGATAAGGCAAGGCGGTAAGACCATTAAATATTGCTATAAGCTTGATGTGAAGCAATTCTATGCTAGTATTCCACAGGACAAATTGATTAAAAAACTTAAATCTAAAATTAAAGATTTTAAATTCATGCGGATTGTTGAAAATGTTATACATTGTGTGCCGAATGGCTTGCCACTTGGCTTTTATACCTCTGTATGGTTCGCTAACTGGTATTTGAGTGAACTTGACCATGAAATTAAATCGCTTGGCATTGAACTGAAATACGCACGCTATGTTGACGATATGGCTATATTTTGTGCGAGCAAAAAGAAATTGCACAAGATAAAAGCTGTGATTGATAACAGCCTTGCAGAATTAGGCTTGACAGTCAAGGCGAACTGGCAGATATTTCGTTTTCACTATTTACCCCGAAATCCATATGTCGGCAAAAGTGGAAAGCCAGAAACATATGGCAGACCGCTTGATTTTATGGGGTATAAATTCTATAGGAATAGAACTACCTTAAGAAAAACAATCCTTAAGAAAATAAGAGCTAAGGCGGTTAGAATATGGCGAAAAACAAAGGTTACAATATTTGACTCAAAACAAATGGTTTCCGCTCTTGCGTGGATTAAAAATTGCGATATGTACAATTATTACAAGGAGCATATCAAACCATTTGCAGATTTTGGAAAACTAAAACACAAAATTTCAACAGCAGACAGAAAGGCAAGGTGTATTGAATATGACAGAATACAAGCTCGTAGAAAGTATGCAATCGGACAAGCCGCTTGACATTGACACAATATCTTCTCCGAATATCGTTTATCAGCGAAAAAACATTAAGTCGGTTGAAGCGACAGGAAGTGAAGATGATTTTGCCTATAAGCCTAAGCACTGGGAGTACGAGGAGCGCGAGCTGACACAGAACGAATACTCGCAGTATCTTATTGCCATGGAACAGGCAAAAGAGATTAACGAACACTCTGATGAGGAGGCAATAGACAACTACACAAGGCAGTTAATGGATGAGGGGGTGCTTTAATATGAGAATTTTAGTAGAAAGCCTTAAAAGGCTATATGAGAGTGGCAGAGTCACAAAAGAGGAGCTACTCGACAGGGTAGCAAGCGGTAAAATATCGCAAGAGGAATATGAGTACATTACTTCTCAATTAGAATAAAAAAGAGAGGGAAAATTCCCTCTCTGATTATTGCCCTATAAATACTCCGACATCATCTGCGAATGGATTGAAATTGTAATCCATTTCAATGCTTTGCGCGTTTGTTGGAACTTCAAACGATATATCGACATTTCCGGTTCTACCCGGTGAAAGCTCTAAAATCGAAGAGCTGTCAGTCAAATAAAGCATGTTTTCGACTTGCACGTTATCGGCATATCCAGTTGCATTAGTATAAGAGAAACTAAATGTTTCGCCACTATTATTTACCACTTGAAAGCTAAAAGTAACATATTTATATCCACTTTTAGGCTTTTCATAATCATAATTCGTATTTTCATAAAAATTAGTTAAAGCTACATCTATATTGTCTTGATAAGTTATTCCCTCTCCGACACGAGCTTCAATTCTTTGATAATCTTGCGAGGGACTACTCTCTGTCTCGGTTTCTATTTCACTTTCAACTTGATTATTGGACTTCTTGTCACTTTTAGCGGTATCAGTACTTGAATGGTCTACAAAAATCAATCCTAAAGCAGAAAGAACACATATCACAATAGCAACAATCGAACCTACATGGCGTCTTGGAATTTGTTCTGAACTCTTAAGAGCTAAATCAATGATAGCAAGCGTCAGTGCTGTTACGATACATATTACGTCAAGAAAAAGCGGTGCGCATAGTACAAGTGGCAGACAAAAGCAAATGGCTATAGTGCTCAATACGGAGTCCTTCCTTTTAAACGGCTTATCTTGCATGTATAAATTCACATAATAGCTTGAGGTCTTGCGGTCAACAAGACAACTGCTCTCGATATGCCTACAGACCATTTCCATATTACCTTGATAATGCCTATCTAAATCACCGATATTAACATAATGATTGTTAATGCAGTATTCTCTATATCTTTTCATATAAAAATCCCCCTTCTAGTTCTTTTTTGCTATTTTACTCTTTACAATCCCTATTGTCAATATTCGACAAAATAAAACACTTTAGAGTGCTACAGTAATGATGTTCTCAAACAAGAGAACTCTTCAAGTTTCGGTAGGGCGGTAGGCTAATTGGCGGTCTATCGCCCTATTTTGTATTGGCGCCTACAAGCATATGTTCTATAATTGGTTTTAGAAAGTGGGGTTTTAAAAATGGATTACAAGAAAGAAATAATACAGATGATTGAAAAAATAGAAGATGCAGGCACTTTGGGGTACCTGCATACATTCATAAAACTTTTTTTGGAAAAGTGGGGCTAGTCCTCACTTTTTTCTTTTCGAGATAACATAACGTCAATCATGCTTAAAATCGTTTCCTTATCTCTATTGTCTAGTAAAGAAAACTTTTCTAACAATTTAAAATCCTCTTTTGCCATATCGGGAGTTGACTCTTTTTTCTTAGAAACATCAAATCCCATTAACCACATAGGCTCGACTCTTAAAATCTTACCCATTTTACCACTGCTTATATTAGATGGTGCATGAGAGCCACTAAGATATTGACTAATAGAAGCTTTGCTCACACCGGACCTGTCGGCCAGTTCTTGAGGCTTCATATCCAAATCAGATAACGCTTCTTTTAATCTTAAAGCAGTAATTTCGTTTTTCACTTCATTTCACTCCTTTCCTATTTGATAAATCAATCATAACACAAAGATGTTAAACTTTCAACAAAAAAGTTAAACTTTATCAAACTTTTGTGTTGACATTCAAGTTAAACAGTGTTAAACTAAGCGTGTGTTAAAGAAAGGAGGTAAAGCAAATGCCATATAGATATGACAAACTAAGAGGACGAATAATTGAAAAGTGTGGCAGTCAAGCCAAGTTTGCCGATAAAATAGGCTTATCACAGAATAGTGTATCAAGGAAGTTGAATTGCGATGTGGGTTTTTCACAGACTGATATGCTTAACTGGGGAGCTGTATTGGATATTCCACAGGCAGAGTATGGCACTTATTTTTTTAACTGAAAAGTTAAATGGAGTTAAACTTAGGAAAGGAGATGAAGAGGTGGATACAAACGACATTCATAAAACTTGTGAAGAGATAATGGGAAATTGCAAAAAGGCAAACACCATGTCAAACATAGCGATTGTCTGCGGGATTCTTTCAATATTAATCAATGTCCTAACTGGGATAGATAAGATAGAAAGCTTTGCACAGTCTTTATTATCTTATCTGCATTAATAAAAACAGAAAGAATTAAAGATAATACTGAAACTATCGTAGATATGTTTGCTCGTACCGCAGAAGTGACAGATGCTTTACTAGCTTTTTGAGATTCTTTAATAGCTAGTTCAGCTTGCGTTTTGGAACTTTCTGCAATTTCTTTAGCAGAATCAGCTTGAGATTTAGCAGATTGAGCCATATCGTGAAGTTCCTTGCTTGTCTTTTCAAGGTAAGCAGACTGGCTTTCTAAGAGCTCAATTGGGGATTTGCCTTTTTCATATGTAGGTGATTCAATTTTAGGAATTTTGCGTTGCGGAAATAATTTATCCATATTTGGGTAATTTGGTTTGTATTGCATAGTGACCTCCAATATTTTTTATACCATATACATTTTGAAGTCTTTCAACGCATTGGTACTACACAATGCTTCATTAAATGTTCCGTCACTTATGCAGTTTAAGTTCAGCAGTCTAATTGCCATTAGCTGACGGATTGAGAGGAGTATCTAGCGTAGCACGGCATATTACCGGATATGCCAGCCATGATTTTTTATCGAGCTTTACTGCCCAAAATGCGCTACACCGATTGCTACATTTTAAATGCGACCTCGCAAATATGGAACAGGCAAAATCAAAATTGCTTTCAAGGTTTTTACCTCCTAGCGTATTTTGCCTAATATGGCACTTTTTATAGTAACGGATTTCCTAACTATTGTCAAGAAAGGAGATGGGAAATTGAATAAGAAAAAACGACAGGCGAGCTTTAAAAAACTTGATACGCTCATAAAAGCTAGAAACGTTTCGTTTTACAAACTGTCAGAAGAACTTGGAATGGCGCGAAGCACTTTTTCGGATTGGAAGTCGGGAAAATCAATGCCAAAAACAGACAAGCTGATTAAGATTGCTAATTATTTTGGTGTAGAAGTCTCTTATTTTATTGAGTAGAAAGGAGAAAACATGGACGATTTACAAATTTTCAACAATGAAGAGTTCGGAGAAGTCCGAATGACAGAAATTGACGGAAAGCCATATTTTGTAGCAACAGATGTGGCAACCGCACTTGGGTATGCGACACCGAGAGATGCAGTTTCTAGGCATTGCAAGGGAGTCGTGAAACGCGACACCCCTACATCTAGTGGAGTGCAATCTATGTCATACATAAATGAGGGAGATTTATACCGACTCATTATGAAATCAAAATTGCCTAGTGCAGAGAAATTCGAGCGGTGGGTAATGGATGAGGTACTTCCGTCAATCAGAAAAACAGGCAGTTATGGCGTGCCAAAGACAACAGGCGGTCAGATACAGCTTTTAGCGCAGGGCTATACGGAGCTTGAGCAGAAAGTAAACGACATCAAAGATGATGTGAGTGAGCTTAAGGAAAACGTACCACTTTATAGCTGTGACATTGACGAGATACAACAGCACGTTAAGCGCAGAGTTGTGAATATCCTTGGTGGCAAGCAGAGCGAAGCATACAGGGATAACAGTATCAGACATAAGACATTTTCTGATATATGGACACAGTTAAAGCGTGAGTATGGTTGTGTATCTACTTATAAGAGTATCAAGAGGAAGTATATAGACGATGTGCATGAGTTCATTGATTGCTATATCGTGCCTAAGTACCTTGATGAACTTATTCAGGACGCAAACGCTCAACAGAGTTTCGCATAGCGAGGTGATTGTATGAGAAAAAGAACTTTAAAAGAGAAATTCTACACCGGCTGTGGCTATTCGATTTTCGGAGCATTAGCATTTGCATTTTTCCTTGGATTATCGGTGGCATACGGAATTAAGACAGCGAGTATTATCGTTGGAGCAATTGTCACAGTCTTTTGGCTGATACTGATTGCAATATGTCTCATAGAGGAGGGCGAACCGCATGAGAAAAAGAAAACTGATGTTGATGTTATTAATTTCAACAATTGGAACTATGACCTTAAAGCCAATAGCAGTGAAAGCAGATAGCAAAATTGAACTGACAGCCGGTGTTACTTCCTATTTAAATAGCGTAATGCTTGGAAAGATTGAGCCGACAGTAGTTGAGAATGAGCCGGTTGTAGTTGAGCAGGCCTATGAGGAGCCAACAGTTCCAACTTGCCGTAAGAAATACAGTTGTAGCCGATTTAAGAAGCTAGGGCGAGTCCGATACGGCGATTACACTTATACGTGGTACTCGCAGAGAGTGTTACCTGGGGGAGGACTTAATATTCCGGGCAGACATCTAAACGAGCATGGGCTTGTAGTTGATGAAAACGAATACGTGGTAATTGCAAGTGATGATTTACCACACGGAACTGTGGTTGATACTCCTGTTGGCATACAAGGGATTGTATATGACGAAGGGAGCGGAAATGGAAATCTTGACATCTACTGCGATTGGTAGCCAATTGAAACGTCAGAGTGCTAACGATTACCTACAAGAATTATATCGAGCTAAACGGCACAAGGACAAATCATTTGACTTTCAAGCGTTACTAGATAAAGAAATGGAGAAGCTAAATGAGCGACAATGTAAGAAGAATTAGGCTGGGTGATACAAGATACCGATTGAAGCCATTAACAAGAGAGCAGAAGCTATTGCTCAACAAGGCCCATTACGTGGCGAGCGAGTGGCTTTTTGTATCGGAGTCGGACTCATATCTGAGAGTTGTTAAAAAATCAAGCCTACACGGAAATTTGATTCTAAAAACCATAAACAAATAGAAAGAGAGGAAACGCAATGAAGATTACACACATTTTTGCACAGAATTTTTGTAAATTCTACGGCAAAAACACATTAGACACGGATTTTTCGATGAAAACTGTTTTGTCCGGTCAGAATGAAGTTGGCAAATCAACAGTTAAGAGAATTATTCTCGATGTGCTGAATTGTCACGATGAAAATGACAGGGAGATTACAGGCATAAGACCACATGATGAAAACGGAGTCGAGATTGACGATGTTGACATTGTAAGAGCTGTTACCTTTGAGATTGACGGAAAAGCAAAGACTCTGAAAAAGGTTACAAGACAGAAACGCAACAAAAAAGGCGAGATTACAGGCAGTGTTACTGATTACTCGATTAATGATGTGCCGTACAAAATGGCAGACTACAATCAGTACATCAATGACAGCATGGCAGAGCTTGGAGTATTACCATTTTGCTTAAATGCCATGACGTTGCTTAATAAGTCACAGGCAGAGCAGAGATTAGCACTTGCAAGCTATTTTGGTACACGTACTGATGAAGAAATTTGCGATATGTTCCCACAGTTTGCGGAACTTAAGCCAATGTTTGACGATGGGGATGTAGACCAGCTCAAAAAAGTATGCCGTGGCAAGCTAAACGGCACAGGCGGTAGAAACGGCTCAAAAGGACTTGTCAAGGAAAGAGACGAAATCTCAACAAGGATTGATACAATCCATTCCACCAATGAGTATACAGACCTTGCGGAACTTGAATTGCAAAAGAAAACCTACGAGCCACGGCTTAAGGAAATTGAAGATAAGCTGTCCGACTACAATAAGATTTTAAAGGACAAACAGAAAGCTACAGAGGACATTATGAACCTTAAGTTTGAGCTTTCAGACATGGAGAGAAAAGCCAATGCCGACAATCAGAAAAAGCGCATGGAGATACAGTTAGAGCTTGATGGCTACAATGTTTCAATCCGCAAAACAGGGTCAATGATAAGGACCGGAAAGACTAGCATTAAAACCTCTGAAAGAGAGATTGAAGATTGCGCAAGAGACTTAGAAAAGGTACGTGCCGACTGGAAAAAGGCAAAGGAACTTGCCTTTGACGAGAGCAGTATTAATTGCCCGATGTGCGGTCAGAAGTTGCCGGAAGATAAAATAGAGAGCATGAGAGCTGAATTTGACGAGCGAAAAGCAAAGAACCTTAAAAAACTTGAAGATAAAGGCAATATGCTATCAAGTGCTAGCAAGGAGCTTAAACAGGCTATTGAGGATAAGAAAAAAGAGATAGTAGACCTTGAAGTAGAGCTTACGGAACTGACAATAAGACATGATGCTGTTGCTAAAGAGCTTGGAGACTTACCTACTGATACTGATATGACAGGTAACAGTGAGTATCAGGCACTTAAAGCTAAAATCGAGGAAAAAGAGAAAGCTCTTGCAGATGAAAACGATACATCGGAGCTTATCAGAAAGCTCAAAAACGAGCGAAACGAACTGCTAAGACAAGTTTCATCGGTTGATGCAAAGATTGAGCTTGGTGTGGCAAATAACAAGCGTATAGACGATAGCATAGCCGGCCTTGAGGATAAGAGAAAAGACCTCAATCAACAGATTGCTGATTGGGAGAGAAAACTTGACTTGTTGAAAGAGTTTACTCGTAAGAAGAATGAACTCTTACAGGCTGATGTCAATAAGTATCTGAATTTTGCCACAGCAAAGCTTTTCAGACCACTCTTAAATGGTGATACCGAGGAATGCTGCGACTTTGTTTACAACGGTGAAGCATATGCGAGAAACCTTAATCATGGCGCAAGGATGCTGACGGAAGTTGACATATGCCGGGCTTTTCAGAAAGTGGCAAGCGTTAATTTCCCAATTATTATTGATGATACAGAGAGCGTTGATGATTGGAGAATACCACAGATTGATAACCAACTTATTATGTTGAAACACACACAGGACAAAAAGCTTGTGATTGAGGCGATGTGATATGAAATTATACTTTTACTTTTTAGATACTAATGGTAGGAACCCTAAAGGCTTATGCGTTAAGGAATGCGAAGCAAAAGAGAAACCCAAGACATACAAGGCTGTTGATGGGGGTTTTCCAAACTACTATGGTACGGCAAGGAAAGATGAAGTTGGACAAATAAAATGTGATTGCATGGTCCTTGCAGAGCCTAACTTTGAGTATGCAAAAGGGGTGTTCCGAAACAGGGCAGAAAGAAGAATTGCAGACAAGTTGGAAGAAATCGAAAAACTCAAAGCTGAATTAAAAATAATAGAAGAAAGTGAGAAATAGAAATGATTAAAGCAGAAGACGGAAAAGTTACATTTAGAGGTACAAGAGACAATATTATGGCAGAGGCAGTTACTGTTTTACATGCGCTTAAAGAGGAACTTTCAGAGGAAGAGTACAAAATGGTAATTAGACTTGCTGATAAAAGCGAGGAACAGGTGAAAGATGAAGCCGAGAGAGCAAGAGAAATGCTCAAAAAGTTACTTGGATTATAGGAGGTTCAACATGAGTATTAAGAAAAGAAACTATTACATGGGTGGTAAAAAGCACACTGTGGAGCTTAAGTATGACGGATATATGTATACAGTCATATCTGACGGAGTTTTATTCAAGCAGACACCTAATGAACTGTTTGCGGTTCAGGTTTTTAATGAGATTTAGGAGGATTAATTATGGCAGAGAATACAGCAGTTGCGGAAAAGAAAGAAGCTGAAAGCAGAGAGCTTGTAGCAAAAGATTTTACAGAGGGAATGGTTGTAAAAATTAAGCAGAAAGAGAAATTTGGCTTAACATTCCCTAAAGATTACAACTATACAAACGAGCTCATGTCAGCAATGCTTATTTTACAGGACACACAGGATATGAATAAGAAGCCTGTATTACAGAGTTGCACAAGGGCAAGTATTGAAAATGCACTTATCGAAATGGTAACAGACGGATTATCAATAAGAAAGAAGCAGTGTTACCCAGTCGCTTATGCGGGCAAATTACGCTGTCAGCCGTCTGTTTATGGTGCAACTTGCGTTGCTAGAAGATATGGACTTGCTGATATTAACGCAGAAGTTGTCTACGAGGGTGATAAGTTTAGCTACACAATCAAGAACGGAAAGAAAACAATCGCAGTACACACACAGGAAATTGACAATATTGACAATGACAAGATTAAGGGTGCTTATGCGGTTGCAGTTATGAAAGATGGAACTGTTAAAACAGAAGTTATGACTATCAAGCAGATAAAGACGGCTTGGAAGCAGGGATTTGGATATGAGGAGAATGGAAACGGAGTTCATCAGAAGTTTACAGACCAAATGGCTATGAAAACTGTTAAGAACAGGCTTCTTAAATCTATCAACAATACTCATAGCGGTTTTGGTGGAGAAGATGATTACGAGGAAATCAGCCACGATGAAATGCTTGAACAGGATGTTGCCTATGATATTGAGCGGAACGCAAACACAGTAGATTTTGACGAGGACAACATAATTGATGTAGAGCCGACCGACACAGCCGACAAGCAGTCAGAGGAGCTACCACCATTCATGCAGGCAGAATAAGGAGGAAATATGATTTTTGTTAAGCTAATGATTTTATTGTGGGTGATCTTTTTGATAATCAGATTTTTTGTAATGGCAAATTTAACACTTTCGGAAAAGGCACTTATCGCATTAGGTGGTAAACTCCCAAAATTAACATTTGGACTTGTATTGTTGCTTATCAGCTTTTGCCTTGCGTTAATTGATAGCTTTGCAGCTTTGGTCTGGTTTTTATTTTTTAGATAAGGAGATTGAGCATGAGAGTAATTTCACAGGACGGAACAATAGATGTTCCATATGAAAATTTTGTTTTTTCAATATTAAATAGTGGTGGTGGGAATTATGGAATTGTTGCAGTTAAAAATGCCGCAGAGCCACCGGAAGTGTTTATGAACAGTCTTATTGCAACTTATTCTGCCAAAGAAAAGGCAATTAAGGCTATGGAAATGCTTAGAGAAGCATATGCCGGTATGCCTATCGTAATGCAGAATGTTGATATTTCAGAAGATGTGGCAGAGGAATTTGAAAGATTGAAGAAATGCGGTGTTATGGTACGAGCAGAAAATCAGCCGTCAAAAGTAGATTTTATCAACAATGCTGTTTTTCAATTTCCACAGGATGAGGAAATTGAGGTGTGAGTATGGCAGTCGAAGAAATCCGTAAATGCGATAGATGTGGAAAGCCTTTTGAGTACAGTTTGTCTAAATGGGCTGGATATTTTAAATATGGTATCAAAAAAGAAAATCGACTGTGCTTTCATTCAATGTTTTATGGCAATCCAGATGGCTATTCATATGTAGATTATAGATACGACCTTTGTGCTGATTGTACAGAAAAATTATTATTGTTTTTGCGAAGTAGCGAGTAAAGGAGAAGATGTAAATGTACTTAAAATGTTTAGGCTCATCGTCAGCAGGAAATTGCTATTTGCTACAGGCAGGCAGCGGAGAAACACTTATCATTGATTGCGGTATCGGCATCAAGGAGATTAAAAAAGGCTTAGATTGGAATATAAGGGAGATAAAGGGTGTGATTATAAGTCACACCCACCTCTAGACCACAGCAAGTCATTAAACGATTTTAAGGCTATGGGAATACCGATTTACGCACCATATTTGAAGATTGATTATATGTCAATGAATATGGGCGGATTTACAGTAAAACCTTTTGATTTAACAACGATAGACGGCAGATGGACACACACCAATGCAGACGGAACACCTTGCCCGATATATGGCTTTTTGATTACTCACAAGGAAATGGGAAGAATGCTTTATATTACCGATTGCGAGGTTGTCAAGTGGAAGTTTAAAGAAATAAACCACATTCTCTTGGGTGTGAATTATGACAAAGATTTAATCGACAAGGACAACACAGGCAAAGCTAATCACGTTTTCAGAGGTCACTTATCCATTGATACCGCTTGTGATTTTGTTAAGGCTAACGATTCAGACAGCTTGCAGAACGTCATAATGTGCCATTTATCAAGCGAAAATGCTGATAGAGATAGTTTTATCGAGAAAATGAAAAATGCCGTAAATGGGGCGAATGTGGACGTTGCAGAGCGTAACAAGGAATGGCTACTTGCTAATCCTAATGAGTGCCCTTTTTAGAAAGGAGATAATGACTATGAATTTCAAATGGAGTGAGGAGGAAGTCCTTTTATTAAAAGATAAATATTCTTGCTCAACAAATGATGAATTAATCGCCTTATTTCCTAATAAAACATTTTTGGCAATCTATAAAAAAGCTTATTCGCTTAACTTAAAGAGAGATGAAGAAATTAAGTTTTTGAACAGGTCAAAGGCTAAAAGTGGTAAAAATGCTAGTAATTGGAATGGCGGTGTTAGGAGAACAAGCAAAGGATATATACAAATATTAATGCCGGAACATAAAAGAGCAGATAAAGGCGGGTACGTTATGGAACATATCGTAGTTTATGAAAAAGCCACAGGAATAGAAGTGCCACGAAATTGTTGCATACATCATTTGAACGGGATAAAAAATGATAACAGAATTGAAAATTTATGTATGATGACAAATTCAGCACACACAATATATCATCATACAGGGCAAAAAAGAAGTGAAGAAACTAGAAAACGAATTTCAGAAAGCAAGAGGAAAAAATATGAATAAAGTGATAATTTCGGGGAGAGTTGTTAGGGATGCTGATGTTAGATATTCACAGACAGCAAACGGAAGTATGGCGGTAGCAAGGTATACATTAGCTGTTGACAGAACTTTTAAGAAAGAGGGCGAACAGGCAGCAGACTTTATTAGCTGTATCGCATTTGGCAAGAATGGAGAATTTGCAGAGAAGTATTTGCACCAAGGAACTAAGATTATCGTTGAGGGCAGATGGCAGACAGGCAACTACACTAACAAGGATGGACGAAAAATCTACACTAATGATTGCGTAGTTGAAAGACACGAATTTTGCGAAAGCCGTGCCAATCAACAGAACAATAGTAATGGAATTATAGGTAGAAACAGTCCAAGTGCTGATTCAGATTCCTTCATGTCAATCCCTGATGATATTGATGAGGAATTACCATTTAATTAATTCGCTAAAGATAACAAAACAATTAAATATTATGAAAGGAGATATTATGAGCGAAGAAAAATTAAGAGTTTGGCATAATTGCCAAGTAGGAGCGGTTAAGAACTTCTATGTATCAGTTGATAGCATTGAAGAAGCGTGGAGCATTCTTAATACGCTATGGAGATATGATTTGTTTCAGTGCGAAAACAGAATTAAACCCGATTACTGTAACGCAAGCGGACTTGAATACTACGATTTTGAAGATCAAAAATGGCACGAATGGTATGACGATGACGGATATGACATTAGAGAGCATTTTGAAAACGAGGAGGAAGAATGAACACAGAAGTAATGTTTAGTAGCAAAACAGACCAGTGGGCTACACCAAATGATTTCTTTGACAAACTGAATGAGGAATTTCATTTTACATTAGATCCTTGTGCTGATGAAATTAACCATAAGTGCGAGAAGTATTACACAAAGGAAGATGATGGACTGAAACAATCTTGGAATAATGAAAGAGTTTTTTGCAATCCACCTTACGGAAGAGAAATCGGTAAATGGGTTGAAAAAGCATACGCAGAAAATATGATCGGCGGCGCTTATGTAGTAATGCTTATTCCTGCAAGAACTGATACAAAATGGTTTCACGATTACATATACAACAAGCCGAATGTTGAAATCAGATTTATCAAAGGCAGATTGAGGTTTGGAAATTCTGAAAACCCTGCACCATTTCCGAGTATGTTGGTAATTTTTAAAAGAGAGCCATTGATGATAAATGTGTATGATCTTATTGATTATTTAGCAAAGCCAAGAGGGGATTTGCTGGAAACTATAAGCAAAGGTTGCTCGGTTTACGAGATTAAAAAATTTATTGAAGATATAAAGGAGTGTGAACCGATTGAGTAATATGCGACAAATATATGCAATCAAAAACAAAAACAGAAAGCGGATATTAGATGTTTGCCCTGATATGAAACGTAAGAGTGGCATTTATTTCTACACTAGAACCGATGAAAATGGAATATCGTACTTTTATATCGGTCAAAGCGTAGATTGCTTAGAACGTAGTATATCGCACTTGACAGGTTATCAGCACATAGATTTATCAATCAAGAAAAGAGGATTTTATAGCGAAAACAATCCTTATGGTTGGAAGTTGAATGTTATGTACTATCCGAAAGACAAGCTTGACGAAATGGAGCAATATTGGATTTTGGAATACACAAAAAGAGGTTATCAGTGCAGATATAACAAGACGGCTGGCGGTCAAGGAGAGGGTAAAGAAAAGATAAATGAGTTTAAGCCCTCTAAAGGTTATCGTGACGGCATACAGCAGGGCAGAAAGAACCTTGCAAGGGAATTATCCAATATAGCGGAAAAGCACCTTAAAATCGAATTGAGAGCGGATAAGGCTAATAATAAGGTGTCACAGAAGCAGTATGAGAAGTTTATGGATTTATTGAAAGTAGGTGAAAAAAATGTTGATTCCGAAAGTTGAAGCAAAGGAATTTGAAAAATTTGGATTTAAGAAGTGCAAGGGCGAATATGGTAAGAATGGTTGCTATTACCTTTGCGTTGCAAAAGGTGTGAAAATGCTTTTTGTTAGCGATGTGTATTTTGGCGTTAATGATTGGAGGGATAATGACCCAAGAATACATAAAAACGCAAATTGCTCATACGGAGACCACAGAACATACCTTGATATTATTTATGAACTTATAAAAACAGATATGCTTGTAAGCGATTGCATGAAAGTGGGTGGTTTAGAATGAAGATTTTAAGCAAGAAGAAATACAATAAGCTCATTGAAGATTTTGAGGAATTGCAGGAAAAGGTCAAGGAACTTAAAAGGATAAATGAGAGCATCGAGAAAGAGTTGGAAGATAAAAAGGCAAGTTGCAAGCCGAATGGTGGCAAGGATTTCTGCTTTACCTGTAAAAACTCTTACAGATACAGAACTTATATAGGAATGGGAGAAGTTGAACAGTGTGGTTGCTTGCTTGATGTATCTTGTGAGAAGTTTGAGAAAAAAGATTAAAATACATCAACCGAAACTTGAAGAAAATAGGAGATTAATTAAATGGCAGAACGTAGAATGTTTGCTAAGAAAATAACAGAAAGTGACGCTTTTCTCGATATGCCGAGCAGTACTCAAATGCTTTACTTTCACCTATCCATGAATGCTGACGATGATGGATTTGTTAATAATCCCAAGAAAATACAGCGTATGTGTGGCGCTAGTGATGATGATTTTAAACTGCTAATTGCAAAATCGTTTGTAATCTTATTTGAAAGCGGTGTAATTGTGATTAAGCATTGGAAAATGCACAATTACATACAGGCTGACAGATACAGACCTACTGATTATGTAGACGAAAAATCCATGCTTGGAGTCAAGAAAAATAAAGCGTACACCCTTGATGAAAGTAAGATGTATACAAAGTGTATACAAGATGTATCCGTAGGTAAGGATAGTATAGGTAAGGTAAGTATAGATAAGAATAGTATAGTTAAGGATAGTAAAGGGGAGAGTGTGAGAGGGGAAAAAGCAAGACGTTTTATCCCTCCAAGCGTTGAAGAAGTCGAGCAGTACTGCATTGAGAGAAGCAATAACATTGATGCTCAATCATTTATTGATTTTTATGAATCCAAAGGCTGGATGATTGGCAAAAACAAAATGAAAGACTGGAAAGCAGCAGTCCGGACTTGGGAAAGAAGTCGAAAACAGGAAAATAAAGAAAATGTGTTTGATGAATGGAGAAATGCTTAATGACAAGAGATGAAACAATTAAACTTTTAATGGTTATCCAGTCGGCATATCCGAATTTTAAACCACCGGATAAAACAGTGGCAGTTGATACGTGGTATACGATGCTTAAGGATATGGATTACAACGTTGTGCAAATGGGCTTGAGAGCCTACATAACATCCGATACAAGTGGCTTTGCACCAAGCATAGGGCAGTTGATAAATACAATATACACCATTCAGAATCCACAGGAACTAAACGAGATGGAAGCATGGTTCCTTGTTAGCAGAGCACTTAGGAATGGCTATTATGGAGCTATTGAAGAATTTAATAAGCTACCACCACTCGTACAAAAGGCTGTCGGGAGTCCAGATAACTTGCGGAATTGGGCGCTGACAGACGGCAAGAGCATTGAAAACGTAGTGCAGTCGAACTTTATGAGGACCTACAGGACAGTTGTTAATCGTGAGAATGAAATCAAGAAAATGCCGGCAGACGTGCGGACATTGATTGAGAATGTTAATAAGACCTCGTATTCGGCTCAAATCGACTCTAAAAATCAACAGACGATAAAATTATCGATTGAAGATAATAAAAGCCAAAATAAGCCAATTAAAGGTATTCCAATGCCAAAGGAAATTAAAGAACGTGTCGAGCAGATGAAAAGATAGGAGGCAAAGAGGTTTGTGCGCACAATTAAAGCCGGCTTTACTCCTAGCGAAAAATGATAAAAGACAAGTATTCAAGACAAAGGTATGAAGAACGAAAAGCCAGCAACCTTTGCGTGCTTTGTGGAAAACCACTTGATAGAAAAGGTGTGGTTTGCACGGCATGCAACAGCAAACGTACAGCATATGGCCGAGAACTCTATAAGAAATTACAGGCAGTTGGTGTTTGCCCTAGATGTGGCAAGAACTTGCTGTATGGTGACGAAAAAAGTTGCATTGAGTGTAGGGCGAAATCAGCCGAAGCCATGTCAAAGATACGTGCTACTGATGTCAAAAAATACAATGAACGACAAAAAGCATGGTGGAAAGCACGATACGAAAAAGACAAGGAGAACGGCATATGTACACGCTGTCGTAAAAGGAAAGCAGACCCCGGGCATACCACTTGCACATTTTGCAGAGAAACAATGAGAAGAGCACGAGTTAAAAAGCCTGAAAGAACCGGCAGATATGAACAAGGACTATGTTTTTTCTGCGATAATCCGGTAAAGCCCGGATATAAGGTCTGCGAAATGCACTATCAGAAGAACGTTAAGAATGCAACTTGTGAAAAGGCAAACTTGGCACGACAGAAGATAAAAGAAAGGAGCCCACAATGGACACCTTGAAAGATTTTTACGATTTTTACCGACCACTGCAAAGGAGATATGACTTGCGAATGTTCTACAAGACAAACAGCAAGGAAACAAAAATAACTATCCGGTGGCGCGATAAAGAGCTTGTAAAAGTCGCAGAAGAAACTACCGAAGCCTGTTTTAGCAGGACGAAACGAGAACTTGAAGAAAGAATGAAGAAATATGAGCAACAAACTAAAACCAAAGAAAAAGCACAAAGAGCCGGATTTTACATGGACAAAATCCGAAAGAGTTACGCTGAAAAGTAGCAATAACCGCAGAAAGCTCGTAAGGCGGTCTTTCACAGACTTTATGGACTTAGGCTACTATGTACTGTATTTGCACCACGGATTTGGCAATAAGCGCATTGTAAGGCTTGAAAGAACCATAAATGAGTACCTTGAAAGGGCACAGACCGAAAAAGAAATGAAAACCGAAACGCTTGCCGAACTTTTGAAAGTCAGATACGGCGTTGATGTGCAGAAAGAGATTAATTTAATCCCACTGCAGCAGTTGATTAGGATTTATCAGAGAAATAATCCACTTACGATAAATGACACGAGACAGCTTTTAAATGACACGGCATACAGCTACATGGCTTTAGCATGTACGGCACTTAAGCTGATGTTTAAATTGTCGGTTAGAGAAATTGAAGAGTTTATCGCAGAATTTAGGGACTTAATCGACACGCTGTATAAATTTAATCAATTCGGTCTGACATTGCCAAAGGTGGCACAATGCCTTGCTGATGAAGTTAATTACGTTGATGAAAGGTACATAAAGGTGATTGATTAATGACTTACGCATGGGATAACGACAGTACTCAAAATGCTCACATAAAGCAGATGAGAGACGATAGGCAAAAAGCCTACATGGAAAAACACAGAGACAATAAGGCATATGAAAGATTCAAGCATATGCCGGATTATGGGAAAGGAGTACAAATAAATGACAAATAGAGAGAAATTTGCAGAACAGATTTTGGATATTGCTTGTGGTGGTAGCAAAATAGCAGTTGACAAAGCAACATTAGAGCCGACATCGTGCTATAAATTAGCGTGTGAAGATTGTTTATTTGGTTTTAGTGATACTGACTGCATAAGCGCAAGAAAAAAATGGGCGAATAGCGAATATGTTGAACCACCAATTGACTGGTCGAAAGTTGCAGTTGATACACCGGTACTGGTAAGAGACAGTGCCAACTTAGAGTGGGCTAAAAGGTATTTTGCGAAATATGAGAATGGAAGCGTTTTCACTTGGAGCGATGGAGCAACATCGTGGAGTAGCGAGGGGTATACAACAGCATGGGTACTAGCTAAACTTCCGGATAAGGAGCAGTAATGGAGAGATTAACGATTGATGAGATAATTGAGCACTGCGACAGAAAAACAGAGATGTACGAAAAAGTCTGTGACATTAAGTATCTCGAAACAACAACTATGAATAATCCAATAAAGGAGTATTGGGAGCATAAACAAGTTGCTGAATATTTAAGAAAGCTCAAAGCTTATGAGGACTTAGAGGAACAGGGCAGACTTATCAAGTTGCCTTGCAAAGAAGCGTACACGGAATCAGGAGACATAGTATATCTTATTTATGATGATGAAGTGGTTGAGTGCACCCATTGCGGATTAAGTATAAATCCTGTTGACGGAAAAGCATATATTGCGCTTGCAACAGATGAAGATATTTTTCCGTACAGAATACCTGTTCCTGAATACGATTTAGACCCTACAGATTGGTGTACAAATACAATCGATGCAGAAGTAGGTGAAATCGGCAAGACAGTATTCTTCATAAAATCCGAAGCAGAAGCAAAATTGGAAGAATTGAGAGGTGAAGAATGACAATTACCGAGTTTTTCAAAGAGAAATATTTAGTAAGAAAAGATAAAGAAAATATCTATGGTGTTGGAATGAGCGATGCAGAGTTTCGTCATTTTATTATTCAATATTTGTTACCAGAAAATTGGTATGTTGTTGACCCAATAGGACAGTCGCAAATCAATGAAATAGCTATCAACGAAATTCTAACTAAGTATTCTAAGAAGTTTAGACAGGAGCATAAGAAATGTTTAAAAGAATTGAGAGGTGGAGAAAATGAGTAAATTCCTTGAAAGCGTAAACAAGCGAGACTTTGATAGAAGAATATCGGAAGTTGTTGAAATGCTTGAGGAAAAACAACTCTACGGAACTATCAGTTTGATAAAAGATTTGAAATATTACCTTGACTTAGCCACAAAAGAAAAATCACACACTTGTAACTGCCAGCACAACAGGAATCCAAGAGATAATGAGCCTTGTTGCAGATGTGATAGTGGACAGACCAATGCGGACAGAATAAGGAAAATGTCGGATGAAGAGTTGGCGGATACATTGTTCAACAGCTGTCTTGAGGTTATGCATATAGATGAATGTCCTTATGCAGATAATGTTGGAATGTGTAAGAAATGTATATCTGATTGGCTTCAATCAGAAGTGGAATAGGAGAGAGCATGAGAATATTTAAAAACGTAGACGAAAAATTAAAAGAGATTGGATTCAACAAAATCTGTGAAGATAAGCACGGTGCTCAATATGAACGCTACAATACAAAGTACAATTATTGGCAGCGCGTTGACATTTGGCATAAAGCTTCAGGTCGTCATATTTTACAGTCGTATGACAGAGACTTGATGGACGAAAAGAAGATTGGAAACACTTGCGTTGGACTTACTGGATATGAAATGAAGCTTTTTCTTAAAAAAATGAAAGAGCTAGGACTTTACAACAAAACTGCGGAAAGCGAGGGATAACATGGCAGAGAGTGACGCAATAAGAGAAAAAAGGAAATTCGCAATCGAACTAAAGCAATTAGTCCATCAAAAATGTGTTGAAATCAATCACTATGTCAGCGGTTGCGACAGTCCGTTTAGTTATTTGCAGATTGCAGATGTACAGGAAAGTTTGAGGGAGATTGAAAACACTTTGAATATTAAGGCTAAGGAGTGATGAAGAATGACCAACATAACAACAGTAGTGTACACTGCCCTCATAGTATTCGGCATAATCGGTCTGACAGAGGTAGCGATTGCATGGTACGACATACAAGGATGAGATAAGACTGATGATGAGATACAAGAGCAGTGGTGTAGTGAAAATATTAAACATTAATTAATTTATCAGAAAGGAATAGGTTGTCGCGACATAAAACCGAGGTTTCCTTTTGGTAGATTTAGAATGATAGTACATTGTTTATTTGAGCAGTCAGGCACATTCAAGAATGCTTTTAAAAAGTATGGAATTGAAGCCTACGACTATGATATTCAGAATGAATTTAACGAAACAGATTATGTTACTGACCTTTTTAAAGAGATTGAGGGGGGGGTATCAAGGTGAATCGAGTTTGTTTGACAAGATAAGCCCTGATGATTTGATATTTGCTTTTTTCCCTTGCACTTATTTTTCAGACCAGGGGTTAAGACATCTGGCTTGCACAGCTTATCAGTACAGGAATTACACTATTGAGCAAAAATGTGAATTGGCAATGAAACGGCATAAGGAACTTGATTTGTTTTATGAAAAGCTGAATAAATTAGTGATAATTTGTCAGCGAAGTCATTTGAAAATTGTAATTGAAAATCCATTGAATACAAGCGGATTACATTACCTTACAAACTTCTGGTGCTTGAAGCCAAGTGTAATTGACAGGGATAGGACACAGAATGGGGATTATTACAAGAAGCCTACTCAGTATTGGTTTATTGGATTAAATCCTAAAAACAATCTTGTTTTTGAGCCGTTGGAACAAGTAGAAAGTATGCAGCCAATACAATATGTGACAAATAAAAACCCCTTAGGCATAGACAGAAAAACGGCAAGGTCAATGATACACCCACAATACGCAGATAGATTTATCAGGCAATATATTATTGATGAAGAAACATGGAGAGGCAAACAATGAAGCGCTACAAACCAATTAAGTGTGTAGTCTGTAGCAAGATATTTACACCGACCGCAGCTAACCAAAATACGTGTTGTGAAGCACACAGAGAGCAGAGAGCTACAGAATTAAGAAAAATCAGAGAAAAGAAAAGACTTAAAAGAAAGCCTGTTAAGAAAAACAAACTTGCTGAAATCTGCGAGATTGCTAAAAGTAAGGGCATGAGCTACGGACAATATATGGCAGAGCAATATAAAAAGGAAGCGATGATAAGATGAACAGCAGAACTATAAGTGATATAGAGCTAATTGAAAGGCAATGTGTATACGAGGACAACAAGCCGTGTAACAGTTCATGCCGATACTCGAATACTTGTATACACAGTGCAGACAAAACCGAAGAATAGGAGACAGGCTTATGAAGTTTTCAAAACTTACTAAGCCGGAACTTGAAGAAATTTTGAAAAATGCCAATTTCACCGATGAAGAAGCGGAAGTTTTTAAATTGCTAGTTGCTGGCAAAAGCCTTGAAGAGGTATCGCAGAGACTATTAATTTCAAAAACGACCACTTCCCGGAGAGTGGCAGACATTAAAGAAAAGATAGAAAGGAGTCGGATGATGATTAACAAAGTGCCCATATGGGAAAAGGTAACGCTGACGATTGATGAAGCTGCGGAATACAGTAATATCGGAATTAACAGAATCAATGATATGCTTAACAATCCCTCATGCCCTTTTGTGCTTTTTGTTGGAAGGGGTAAGCGATTAGTCAAGCGCAAGGAATTTGAGAAATATCTCGAAAAGACAGATAGTATATAGATATATTGAATTATAAGCCATTATGTAGTAATATAGAAATTATCATATAATGGCTTTTAATTTTGAAAGGAGCCATAAATCAGTATGGGAAAGGATTTGAGAGGAAAAGAGCTGGGAGTTGGAATAACCCAGCGCAAGGACGGACTTTATCAGGGCAGATATAAAGATAGGTTCGGCAAGAGCAAGACAATCTACAATAGCAAGTTGTCGGAACTGCGAAAGGAGTTTAGTAAAGCAGTGGCTGACAATCAACAATTCACAAGTGTTAGAGACAGTATTACTCTTGATGTGTGGTTTGATAGGTGGATGAGCGTATACAAGAAAAAGAGAGTGCGCCCCAATACCATTAGGGAGTACACACATATATATAAGAAGAACATCTCACCATGCCTAGGAAACCACGAAATAACATCTATTCGCAAGTCAGATGTGCAGTTGCTTATCGACAAAGCTTCTGACGATAATTATAAGTATGAGAGGCAGAGCAAAATCAAGGTTATTTTAAATGACATGTTTAGTAGAGCTATGGAAGATGACCTGATGATTAAGAATCCAGCGAAAGGTGTAAAGCTGAGAGCAGACAAGGAAGTTAATGCTTTTGCATTGACAGCAGAGCAACAGAACGAGTTTTTTGAAGCGTGCAAGGGCACATTTTACGACAATATGTATAATGTGGCAGTTAATACAGGCTTGCGCCCGGGAGAACTGTTTGCGCTCACGATTGCAGATATACATATGGACGAGGGATATATTGATGTTAATAAGACACTTGTGTATCAGAAATACCTTGAAGATAAAGGCAAGACATTTCATGTTGAGCCACCAAAAACCAAGCAGAGTTACAGACACGTGCCAATTAATAGTGTATGCAAGGAATATCTGACGAAACAATTTGAGCTTAAAAAGATAGTTTCAGCACGCAGGCCCAAGGAACAAAACGAATATTTGTTTGTTACAAGGTTCAATACACCGATTAATTCGGTTATATATAGCGACTCTATACGTTCAGTTGTAAGACGGATGAATGACACAAGAAGCAGTGACAATGAATTTCCATTTTTTAGCGGTCACACGTTTAGGCATACGTTTGCGACAAGATGTTTTGAGTCAGGAATAGAGCCGAAAGTCGTTCAATCATATTTGGGTCATGCAACACTGAAAATGACAATGGACTTGTATACACATGTTACACCCGAAAAGTCGTTTGCTGACATTGAAAAAATCGTTAGCACCGACAACAAAATCATAGAATATAGAAGAAAATGTGTGTAGCAAGTGTGTAGTAGTACACACTCTCAATTTGAAGAGTGTTGAAAAATCAACGCTTGTAGGGCATTTTTGTACTAAAACTGGCTTAATTATTATGTATATCAAGGAGTGCCATACGATTTCGTAAATAATGGCGCAATCCTAGGAAAATAAAGGGTCTGCGGAGTTTTCGTAAAATCGTAAAAAATATAAAATTCTATGTATTTTAATGTATTTTAATACAAAAAGTGTGTAGTAACTGTGTAGTAACCACCCCAAAAAGTGTGTAGTAAAAATTGTATATAGAAAAGCCATTATATGACACAAATATGAGAAGAACATGGAAATGCTCTTCTCTTTTTTTATGCCACAATTTAGGTATAAGGAGATGATGTTATGTTTGACGATGAAGTGAGAGAACAAATATTTGCTAAAAGTGAGTTACAAAAAATCGACCTGATGACATTATCTCTTGTCATTAAAGCAATCGAGGAAGTTTTAGAGGAGGTAGACAATGAACAATCCTTATCAGGCACCTATGATGAATAATCCTTATATACAATCTCAAAATCCATATATGGATAGAATGAACTTCTTACAAAATTATCAGCAGAGCTTACAACAACAGCCTATGCAGATGAATCAACAGCCTATGCCACAGCAGATAGCGGGCATTAACGGAAGAATAGTACAGGCAGTTGAAAATATCAACGCTAACGAGGTTCCTATGGATGGCTCAATGGCATTCTTTCCGAAACAGGATATGTCGGAGATATATGTTAAGGGCTGGAATGCTGACGGAACTATCAACACGATTGTGTATAAGCCTTATACAGCCCCTAAAGATAATCAGACAGTAAGTTCTATGGCTAATACAGAAAATGCTAAATTTACCCTATCAGACGAAAGCACACAGCTATTTCTGAATAAGTTTGAAGAGTTATCAGAGAAGATAGGGCAGTTAGAGGATAGATTTGATAAATCTTTAGGAACACAGAGAAAAGCTTCAAGAACGCAAAAGGAGAGTGAGTCTTAATGAATCCTATGCAGATGTTACAAGGCATGAGAAACCCACAGCAACTTTTACAACAGATAGTGGGGAATAACAGTGTAATGAGCAATCCAATGGCTAGAAATGCTATGCAGATGGCTCAAAAGGGGGATTCCAAGGGCATTGAACAGATGGCTAGGAATTTGTGCAAAGAAAAGGGAATTGACGCAGATAAGGCTTTTGAGTCATTTAAAAGTCAATTAGGAATGTGATACTAATTCTTGCAAGATTATGTATATAAAAATGAATTATGGAGGTAAATTCTATGTTTAACACAGGTAATTGTGCATCCGTTCCACTCGTTGCGAACATTGACGGAAACGGAAATAACAACGGATGGGGCGCAGAGGGCTCATGGTTATGGTTTATTATCGTCATCTTTGCTATCTTCGGATGGGGTGGATTCGGTAACGGATTCGGAGGAAACGGAATGAATGGTGGTGTCGGCAGTGAAATTCAGAGAGGTTTTGACAACCAGGCGGTTATCTCAAAACTTGATGGTATATCAAACGGCTTATGTGACGGCTTCTACGCTATGAACAACAGTATGCTTACAGGCTTTAATGGTATTAACACAAATATCATGCAGTCAGGCTACGGCATCCAACAGGCTATCAATGCTGATACAGTCGCTAATATGCAGAATACCAACGCTTTACAGTCACAGCTTGCTAACTGTTGCTGTGAGACAAGAGAAGCCATTCAGGGTGTAAACTACAACATGGCTACTAACACTTGCGCTTTACAGAACACAATGAACAATAATACAAGAGATATTATTGACAGCCAGCAGGCAGGAACGAGAGCTATCCTTGATTTCCTGACTAATGACAAGATAGCTACATTACAGGCAGAGAATAATGATTTACGCAGAGCCGCTTCGCAGGATAGACAGAATGCACTTTTGACTACCACAATGGCAGCGCAGACAAATCAGATAATTGACGCAGTAAGACCTACACCAGTACCATCGTTCCCAGCAAGCAACCTTTACGGATATGCTTACGGATGTGGATGCAATACCGGATGTGGCTGCTAAAAGTAGCAGCTACGCAAAAATAAATAATTGAGTATCTTAATTGAGTTTAACTCAATCTAAACCGATTAAAAACCATTTTTAGTCGAGGATTAGTCCAAGTTTAGTCGAGAGTTAGTCGAGATTATGTCTGCTAATCAGTATTACTTGATGTTACCGACACAAATGTCGGGAAGATAAAGGGCAGACTATAATGTTTGCCCTTATTTTTAGAAAGAGAGGTAAAAATAATGGAAATAACAGGAATTGCATTACAGACTGTTTCAGCCGGAGAAGATGTGGCATTTACAGAGACAGCCGTAAGCGGAACAAAATGTATCGTACACAGGACCGGTAGCGGAATTATCAAGTTAAGAGGTATTACAAATCAGTGCAAGGCTAGATTTTTAGTATCGTATTCCGGCAACATTCAGATACCTACAGGTGGCACAGTAGAAGCTATTTCGCTTGCCATTGCAGTAGACGGAGAGCCTTTACAGTCCACAAAGATGATAGTTACTCCGGCAGCAGTCGAAAATTTATTTAATGTATCGGCACAGGCATATGTTGATGTACCTTGCGGATGTTGCAGTACAGTGGCAGTGCAGAATACATCTACACAGGCTATTGAAGTACAGAATAGTAACTTAATTGCTGTTCGTGAAGCATAAGGAGGTGTGAGTATGCACATTGAAAGAATCCACAAAATGATTGAATGTCTTACAGAGAAAACCTTATGCGAACTTGATAAGGGTGTTGAGAATGTCAATACAGAGGAAATGGGCGAGGCCGTGGATATGATTAAAGACCTTGCAGAAGCAGAGTATCACTCAATAATTTCCAAGGCTATGAAAAAGGCTGATGAAGAGGAAGAAGAGTACGACAAAGAACTCTTAAGAAGTCTTAAGGCAGAATATGGCGAAGAGGGTGGCAGAAGATACTATGATGAATACCGCTATGCAAACGGCAGATTTGCGCCAAAAGGTAGGGGAATCCGCAGAGGATATACTGAACCACCATACTATCACATGCCGATAAATTACAACGACATGGAGTATATGCGCGACATGGACAAAGGCATGGGGCGAATGTATTATACCGAGCCTGTTGTATCAGACAATAACTCATCACATACGATTGAAAGCGGCTATGACAGGGCAAAGAGAAACTATACAGAGACTAAGGAAATGCATAAAAACAACACGCCAGAGGATAAGGAGCATAAGATGAAAGCCCTTGACGGCTACATCAAAGAGCTTGGTGGCGATATTACACAGCTTATTGGCGATATGACAGCAGAAGAACGTAATCTTATGCGTACCAAACTTAGTACACTTGTTTCTAAGCTGTAAATTTAAAGGCTATGGATAGCAATATTCATAGCCTATTTCATTCGGAAAGGAGCATACAGATGATTTTTAGCATTAATGGTACAATGTGGCAAGTACAATATAAAAATTCAAATTCGGGCGAATTAAGGCGGTCAGACAACACAATTAGCTTAGGTGTAACTGACAGAAACACACATACAATATATCTGTCAAATGCCTTGCGTGGGTTTATGCAGCGCAAAGTGCTGATACACGAAGTATGTCACGCAATCTGTATGTCCTATGATGTGTATTTGCCTATCGAACAGGAAGAGATATTGTGTGACTTTGTAGCAACATATGGGGATGAAGTATTTGATATTGTTGACATGATACTTGGAGCAGCTAGGAGTGATAGATACTATGGATAAAATAGACAGACTATTAGAATACATACACCGGACTAATCCGGAAATGACACGGCAGAAATTGATTGAAGAACTAGGAGAGAGTGACTACAGCGCTAAGAGCATTTATTTTTTGGCAATTCAAAATTCAAAACCCTAAAAATTTTAGGATGAAAAAAGTGCCCCCTACCTTTGGATTTTTTGATTTCAAAAATCCGTTCGCAAAATTTTACAAAAACTTGTCGAGAACTTGCAAAGAACTCACACCACACTTTAATTGAGTGAAGTTTTCTGAAAATTTAAACATTTTCAATGAGTCGGTGCGCCTGACTTGTAACAACTCACACCTGGCACGGCCTGACAGCTCGAACCTCTACAGCAATGCTATAAGACATTGCAAACGGCTTGTTTTACGGCTTATTTTAACATGCTTGATAAAATCCATGTCAGTACGCTTAAAAGCCCTTAAAACGTCAAATACACGGCTTTAAATGTGTATATCATAAAATCATAGAATATTTTTGTTAATTTGTCAATGTACTACAGCACCCGGACTTATAGCCGGACAACTTGCGACAGTTCCAACGGCTGCACACTTGATTTTAGGCACAACAAAAAGGGATATAAAATATCCCTAGTGGTAACGCGTGATATATTTTCCGGCCACGTAGTCACAAAATAACGTGACCGGGTGAACGTGCGCACGCTTCTCTACGACTTGCAACCACTCTCCGCACCTTTGAACTGTAATTTTTAACTCGCGCGACTCCATCCATTCTATACAATCATACTTGATATAATTAAAATCGTTTATTTTTGGCATTTCGTAGCCTAGCGCCTGAACGCGCCTATATATTTCCTTTTTTCCCAGGTATTCATATTTTGGCATAATACAACCCCCTAATTATAACAAGCCTTAATTATTGGGCTTATATAGTTTTCATGGTTCAGGAAATTAATAAAAGCCGTCCGCCGGTATTCCTTGCCACTTATGAGCGCCAAAACATCGTCACACGTGCCATGATCCGCGACAGCTCTAAAAATGTCTGTTATCGCTTTTCGCGTCTCTCGCTCGCTTGCTTGATATTCCGGCGCGCTCGTATATTTGCCGTTGTAGCGCGCTTTTATTTCATACTCTACAGCGTCAAGACTTTTTAACTCGTTACCCATTCATTAACCCTCTTTTCCGTTTTAGCACATGGTTTATAAGCTGTTTTTGACCTTTTCGCGGTCTGCCGTGCGTTAATCTGTTTTTATTAGGCATATAACGCTAGTAGCTAGGCTTGGACCGGTCAGAACCCACAGCAAGCAAAAAGGGCGGATTTACTCCGCCTTAATTTGCTAAAATCTGTCTAGCTGTATTAAATACATAAAGCCGATTGAAAGAGTGGCGCTTGAAGTCTCCGTTTTCTGCAATTGTGCGCCCAATATTTTCATATTTGAGACTTACAACCGTCAAGTATTTTTCTAGCAGCTCATCCGGGCATTTTAGGCACTCAATAGCGTTTTCTATTGTACTTTTATTACTATTGCAGTGTATGCCCTCAATACGTATTTCTTTTTCGTTTTGCAGTTTGTCAAATTCTTTCAGTAGTTCAGCTTTTGTCATATAATCAACCATCCTTTCATTGTGTGCCCTGTCTCATCGGTGCCGGGCGACCATCCCACGGCTGACGCTCCGATTTTGGAGCGTTTCGACTATTCTATGCAGATTTCAAATACATCACCTTTGACGTGCTCAAAGTCAACTTTTTCAAAAATTCCGATGCCGTAAAAATCGGCTGTGAGTTCCCCAAAGTGGTTATACTCGAACAAAATATTATTCTTTTTCAACTCGCTGATTGCGTTACTGTTTTTACTGCCGGTTTCCCAATTGATAAATAGCCCAGTTCTCATTTTTGTCCCTCTCTTTCTATCTTTCTAACTCTGCTGCGAGTTCAATGTACTCACGGCATTTTGTACACTTGTAAGGACATTTGTCGCAATCGTCCTCATGTGCTTTGCATACTGGGGTAAGCTCTTTTTCGAGCTCGCTCAATCTTTCTTTTAATGTTTTCATATTTACATCTCCTTTATTTTGTTTGCTTTGCAAACATATTTTTGCCTCTATATTGTAAGCATTTCTTGCCTTTTGGCTTGACTAAAGTATATCAAAATGTAAGGCACAAAACAACTGGCAAAATACACAAAATGTAAGGCACAAAAAAGTAAAACTATTATGCAATATATACAAGGCACAAAATTATTTAAAACGCTATTATATAGAAGTAATTATTATTACTTGACTTACAAGGCACAAAAATATATAATAAATGTAACTATATAAAGGAAAGAGGTGCAAAACATATGGAATATAAGACCACAGAAGCGCGCAGAAAAGCCAACTATAAATATGATGATAAATTCGAGCGTGTCAACTGCCGATTTGCAAAAGGCACAAAAGACAGAATTAAAGCCCTAAAATACAGTGCTAACGATTTTATCAAATTAGCGGTAGCCGAAAAATTAGAACGCGAAGAAAAAATTTTAAAATAAGGCACAAAAAACTATTGACATACAAGGCACAAAATGTTATAGCTATGTCATAGCAAAGAAACGTTATTTTTTATCGAAGATATAAAAATGAGCGCGGCCACCAAGGGAACGCGCTCACGCTCAAGCAGTTCAAAGAGCGGAAGAGTGCTTGTGAAAAGACAGGCACTTTACTGCTCTAAAGCTGATATTTTGTTTTTTTCTGTGATGCTTGACTGCGGTTTTTACCTTTTTCAAAGCTTTCAATAAAAATTACTTTCCCGCTCTTATAATGCCTGTAATGTCCCCGAACGCTCCAGCCTTCTGCTATTCGGTGGATTTTTTTGCTTTTTAGCACATTTGCTATTTTTTTATTAGCTGTTTTAAATCGTAAAGAATTCAAAGAAATAACCTGAACACTATCAGTCTGCTTTTGAAAACTTTTGGTGCTTGGATTGTTCCCATTGTGGCTTCTTGTGTGTCTTTCTTTGTGCTTCTCTTCCGGGTGCTTAAGCAGATAATCCGCGCAAATCAACACCCCTTTAAATAGATCTACACAAGCCTTTAGGTTCGCGCGAATCTCTTCAACGTCGCTTTGTGCATTTAGGTATTCAATTGGGTTCGCATATCCGCGACGCACTAAAACACTAGTCAAAGAGTTTTCCCATTCTATGATATTATCTAAATCCAAACTATATTCAATTTTTATTTTACCGATATATCTAAATTGCTGTTGCCTATTTTCAATTGCTTTAATCGTCGGCGCTGTGTTATCTTCACTAAATCCATTTTGGGCAAAAAAATCTAGCCTTAAGCATTTTAAATCTGCCAAAACAGAGCCTTTTTCGGTGAAATTCACGGAAAAATTAATTATAAGGTCAATACAATCATCATTAATTTTCTGTTTCACAATGAGTGAGCCGTCAGAAAAGAGCGGAGCAAGCCCGCAATCTTCGCATGCAATTGCCTTTTCATAAAGCTCGCAAAAAATTTCATAGTTTTCAATCACAATTTGATTATTTTTTAAATTATTCAATACAGAGACAGCCGCCCGGCTGTCTAGCTGTGCGGCTGCTTTTTTAACTTTTTGCATTTTTCCCCCTTTTTAAAGAAATTCTTTTGTAATTTCTTCCTGGCTTAAAGGCTCCAGCGTATCAACATAGACTGCCGACTCGTGCGACTCTGTAATAATCCACACGGCATCGCGTCCGCTTCTGCCAGCGCCAATGCTTATAGTTCCGTCATCAAGCCATTCTTGGAGCATTTCTGGGCTTTCTGCTACGTCAAAGTATCCCATATATTCCAATGCTTCTTTTACTGCTTTTCTTTCTTGCTCCGATAATTCAACAAATTTCATCATATATCCCTCCGTTTTTAAAATAAGTTTAATTAGCAAAGAGATTTTTTAATCTACACTAGTAGAAATTACTAATAGTGTATCATTTTGCCTTTAAAAAATCAATTGCTTATTAACTTGACATTATAATAGCACTAATATCGGTGTATGTCAACACTAAAATTAGTGAAAATAAAATATTTTTATTAGTTGACTTTAAAAACGTTTTAAAGTATCATAAGAGAATAAAAATATAATATAGAAAAGAGGATTGAAAAACATTGATTAAATACAAAATTGATGTGCTCAAAGAGCTATCTAACAGAGGCTACACAAGTACTAGAATAAGAAAAGAGAAAATATTGAGCCAAGCTACTATGTCAAATATAAGGAATGGTAAAAGTATAACACTAGATACATTGAATACTATATGCATTATATTGCGGCTGCAGCCTAGCGATATAATAGAAATTGCCCCAACGGATGACGAAAAAATAAAATATTTTTAGCACTAATATTAGTGTTGACAAATGCAAAGAATCGTGATATTATAATTATAGATTAAAGAGGTAGCACCGAAAGGAGAAAAACGAGGTGGGAAAAATGAAATATCAGGACAAAACAGATAAGTTTAATGCTTGCTCCGTAGCAAGCAAAAATTGCAAATTGGGTGGTTGGTGTAGCTCATGCATGTACGCTTATCCTGGCAATGCTGCAATTAGTGGTAAGCCGGAGAGTTATAAAGATGTTTGCACCATGTCAGAAAAGGAGGTATAAAGAGTATGAGAAACTTTTTGATAACTAAGAAAACATATAAATGTGGCAAACTTGCCGGATTTGAAATCCTTGGTATGGTTCAGGGCGATAATTTCCCGGCATACGATAAAGAGACCGCAAAAAAGCTGTTCGGCTGTGAGTATGTGGATGTTATGGAAATTCCTGAAAAATGCCACATCAAAGTATTATAAGGGGGGGGTGTAACGAAGTATGAAAATAAAAGGAATTGGAACTATAGCAAAAAGCAAGGCTATGGAGATATTAACTGCAGAGGGCAGAAAAGCAGTTAAAAGTGGAGATATAACCACGGAAGAACTTGGAGAAATGTACAAGTTGCAAAAAGTTAAAGAGGCTTGTAAAATCGGCACTTGTGCCGACAGCTTCAACAGCTCTTATGGGTGAATACCGGATGAGCTAAAAGAAGAGCTAACACCGGAGCAGCTTGGAGTTTTAACAGAAGTATTTTATAAGTGTTATGGAGCCGGTAAAAATGATAAAAGAGGGGATTAAAGCCCCTCTTTTTTAATGCTTGAAAAAGCATTATTTAAAATATTATTTTTTCAATCCGTGGCTGTTCGGGATTGGTAAACAGCACCTTTTACAAGTCCATCCCACTTGCAAAGACATTTTTATTTTATCACAGTTTGACACAATAGCAAGTGTTTTTTAAGTCGGTTTTATGACCGGCTTTTTTATTGCAATTTTTGGGAAATGCGAACCATGTAACAACTATGCCGGGTATTTCTTTTTTGAGTCATTCAAGATTTATTTTTGCAACTTTAAAATTTATAGAGCGAAAAAAATAAACAAAGAAAATTGATATTTGTATACAAAGCGTATCCAAAATGTATACATCATGTATACAACTTGTATCCAAAATGTATCCGTAGTATAGGTTAGGTAAGGTAAGTATAGTATATATATTAATAAAGCCTTACGGCTTTATAGAAGAGTATATTACTATATATAATGCCTGGTTAAATATATTTAGCTTAATATATACAGTCAGTAATATTTTAAAATCTATTTGACAAAATATATTTAGTGGTGTATATTTACATCAACAATTTAAGCGCAGAGCACACTATCGCCAAGTGTGAGCGTATATGCGGATGCCGGTTTGCCTGTACAGCTTAGAGTTTTTAAATTCTAGGTTGTGCAGGCTTTTTATTTTTAAGAATTGGAGGCGTTAAGAATGGCAGAATTAGAAAGAGTCAGCGGAAATATAGCAGAACACTTAGTTGTTGACTGTGGCAGCTATCAAGTGTATAGATCTGACTTTGTGGATGCCATTTCCAGAGCCTGCGAAGAATTAAAAATTGATGATTTAAAAACTGAGGGTCAAAGACCTTGGAAAGCTGTCTGCAAAAGAGTTGGGGAAATACTATTTCCAGATACTAGCGTATTGAAAGACAGAAAATTATATAATAATAATTCTGTTGTCCCTGAGACAAATAATAATAGATATGATTATGAGTTAATTAATAGTATATGTGATGAATATATTTATTTTAGTAATATATATAATAAGCTGTGCAGTATATTAGCATTTAGTTATATTATTAATATACCAGGTACTACCATAAGTCTATGGTCTGGACATTCGCCAAGCTCTACGAGTTTTAATGTTTGGAAAAAGCTGCAAGGAACGCGTAGAGATTGCATCACGGACAAGGCGTATGACGCTAATAGCCCAGTTGGCGCCATGTTCGTTGGCAACAACGAATTTGCCATGAATCAACCGGGTGTTGGCTACGAGGCTACGCAAGCACGAGCACTAACCGCCAATGAATTACCACAGTTAGGCGAAACAAATAGTCAGAATATTAAAGCATTAACAAGTGATAACATGGTTGATAATGCCAAGTAATTGTATATACAATACACACAATTCTAAACCCTTGATTTACAAGGCTTTGAGAGCTATTGAATTATTATAACTATTCACAAAACAGTTGTTTAGCGAAGAGTTGAAAGCATAGAGATGAATTGTATATGCAATAGATACAATTCAAAATGCTTGATTGCTTGAGGCTTGAGCAGCGCACGTATTGGGGCCCTGGGGGTCTACAGGAAAAGTGACAAACCGCCCCACTTAGTCCCCAAAATATCCGCCAAAACAAAAAAGGCCTTTACCCATACCTCAATTACACCAAGCGGTATTTATTATTATAACATAAGCTATATATTAATTAAACAACATACACAATAATAATATATATACATACAATTACGATAATATATCAGTTATATATAATATATAACAGCAAAGGAGCTAACAGTGATGAAATTAACAGGATTTGAGTCAAGCAAAATTAATTCCGAAATGGTAAACCACCCTAGTCACTACAACTTGCCTAATCGTAAAGAGTGCATTGATGAAATGATTGACATTTACGGACTTAAGGATGTTGCTAAATGGTGTGAGATTACTGCATACAAGTATAAATATCGTGCCGGTCATAAAGACAGTCTCACACAGGATGTACAAAAAGCTATATGGTACACAATTAAGGCTCACGAACTTAAATCTAAGCGCAGATGGAAGATTTTCAGTAAGATTGCTGACAGATACTTGCCAATATTCATTAAAGGCATTTTTGCATGGCTTATGTTGTTCTGTATGTTTCATGCGATACTCTTTTCCGACTCATGTTCAATGATTGTTTCGATAGTGTTTTTAGTTCTTATGTGTATAACCGAGTCGGCATTGGAAGAAAATAAAGATAATTAGATTTTGAGGTGTAAATATGTTTGTATTAAAAATTGCAACAACAGTATGGCTGGCATTAATTGCACTTGGAATGACAAGTGCTACATTAAACGAAAAAGAGACAGTTACCACAAGGCTCATTAGCATTGCCATAATGTTCGGTCAAATACTTGCCATAGCTTTCATGTGGCAGTAAATATAGGGCATTCACCAAGCGGTAAGGCACGGGATTTTGATTCCTGCATTTCGTTGGCTCAAATCCAACATGCCCTGCTCGGGGTTTACTTGGTTCCCTGACATTGGACTTAATAGTTCCTTTCGCCCTCATAGTGGAAAGCTGTTAAGAGCCGTCACAAGGCTCGTGAGGGTTTAATCGTGTATAATCCCACAATACACGAGCGTGAAAACCAACCTGTCGTAAAGACATCTGTAATAGGCAGAGTAGACATATATACCCCCTTTAATTAATTGTTAAACTAGGGCAACTCAAATTAGTGAGTCTTAGGTGGGGTGCAATCCCTCGCATGCCCTTTGCTGTAGGTTTCGTTAGTTCTTTTCCTACAGCACATACAAATTATATCTCCGGAGGGTGTTGCCACCCCTTAGACTTCACCCTCATTATTGGCTTGTAGTTCAACAGGTAGAACGCTTGACTGTTAGTCAAGTAGTTGTAGGTTCGAGTCCTATCAAGCCAGTTTGCAGAAATAAAATATAGCGTAAGATATGGTAGCAGCTACAAGGTGTTGTGTGAGATACAAGTCGGGTAAACAGCCGGGCAACACTCTACCAATAAACAACAGAAAATCATAACGCATGTCCCCGCCTAAAGGTGCCGACTAACTGTTGCATAGTATCATTTCTGCAATTAAGGGTTCTTCCCTTTAATGAAATTTTTTCGTATTTTTGCTAAAACAGGACCGACCTAATAGTCCTGTTTAACGGCATGTAGCTCAGTGGTAGAGCAGTCAGCTATTAGCTGATTTGTCGTGGGTTCGATTCCCAACCTTGCCGATTTAGTAGTGTTAGTAGCACTACGTAGCCTTGAAGTACAAAAGGCTATTCGTGGTGACAATCAGTGTTGCCACGGCGCGTGCCGATATGGGATAATGGTATTCCAGTAGCTTGCTAAGCTATCCAACAGAAATGTTGTTCGTGTTCGAGTCACGATGTCGGCGTTAGTCAGCATGACGCTGACTGTTGATGTGTATACAAAAGGGTAAGTAGCAGATGGGCAGGAGACAGGTAAACGAGTAAAAACGCATGGTTGATTTTACCTATGGGTTCAATTCCCTCCAATGTGAGCAGTGCACGGCTTATGTGTGGTTCAAATCCACACCACATCAATTCTGAAAATTGCAATTAGTAAGGTTCTGGTAGCACAACGCGAGTTTTGGTGCAAATCCAAAAGCTGGGTGCGTGACATTTAATGGTCATATGGGTTCGATTCCTATACACAGGGTGAGCGTGGTGCAAGTCCACATATCAGAAGCGGTCGGGTAGCTCCCGAATAAGCAGGTGTTGCAGTAGTCCCTGCTGAAATAATTAAAATGCTTGTGCGACTAGTTTTAACTCGAATATGAAAAGAGTTGGAGCTGGTCACACAAGAAACTGTACAACGGATAGTAGTTCAGTTGGGAGAAACCCACTGCGGTAATGGTAGCGGAGGGAGTCACAGGTTCGATTCCTGTCTATCCGATTATCAAAAAAATAAGGAGATGTGCCTATGGCAAAGGGAGTTAAGACACGAAATGCCAAACTATTTCAAGAAGCATTGACGGAATACGCATACGGCAGATGCTCACAATCGAAAGCTGCAAAAATGGCTGGCATGAGCAGACCAACATTTAGGAAGTACGCAAATATGCATTTTTTAGGTATTCCATTTCCTGACACACTGTTTAAGGTAAAGGAAGAATAACCAATGAACACAAATTGTGTGAACTGTGGCGCACCGATTAACAGAAAACTTAATAAATGCCCTTATTGTGGTACACCTTATGACTACAGTGGCTTTAATGCAAGTTTTGAAAACAAAAATTCACTTGGAACTATCTCTATTGCCGAAAAAGAATATCAAGTGTATTTAGGCAAATATGATGTAGACACAATCAATATGGGGTGCGGCAGAGACATAGACGGAATGCTTCATGGAGACAAAATTGTTAAAAAACGAAAATTTACTTTGATTGAGGTGTAATATGTGTGAATTTTGCGAAGAGAAATTTCCTGTCGTAACACATTATGGCAAATTTAAGATTGATAAGTTGTCAAATAAACCTGTAATTACATGTGACTTGAATAAATGCCCGCCTTTTGCGGCGTGTAGCAGTAAAGATATGAATGTTGAAATGGTAATGGAAATAGCCTATTGTCCTATCTGCAGTAGAAAGTTGGTGTAGTGGTGGCAGAACCTTTAAGTAAATTAGCAGAAAAATGTAAAAGTTACCCTAAATCTGAAAAATGTGACCATAAAAGAATGGAGTTATGCGCTTTAGCGGATTTGCCACTACAAAATCTTGCAAGTGCTACACAAGGCATTTTGATAGACAATATGTCACCTGTATTGAGGGAAGAAATAAAAAGCCCTTTAAGTCCATTTAGGTATAAAGACGAATTAGAAAAAGCACTAGATGATTTCCATTTTGGAAATATGTTTATGTATGGTGCTTAGAAAGCTGGCGGAAGAAATGAAAGAAACTATTTTATATATTTCAAAATCAGAACAGGATATACGAAGTTTTCTAAAATATCTTCAATCAAAGCTAGAAGCAGAACAAAAGGAATGTACCCTAGATGAAGAACACGATATTTTAAAAGTTCCAAAATATTACGATATTGTCGGAAAGAGCGTTCACGGCAATATGCTTGGTGCAGGCTATGGATATTGCAAATATTATTGTTTTTCGAGAATGTGTGATAGAAATAAATACAGCAATGCAGAAAATGAAAAACTTAAAGAAATTCTTATGCACACAAGAGAGGGTGCAGAGGAAATATCAGTATTTGATATTTTATGTATGCTAGGGTTGGCTTAAAAGGCGGTGGAATGATGATGTTATATAAAATAGCACTATATATATTTTATATTTTTTTGATATTGGACATACAGAAAGCAAAAGATATAAAAGATATTTTAAAGAGAGGATTTATAAGTATTGTAATGATGATTGGAATGCTTATAGCGATAATTACATAATGAAACATAAAAAAGAATGGCACACTTGCGATAGATGCGGAAAAGAAATTAAGCTAACTCTAGTTCGGAGAGGCACTGGAACGATTCGGGAAGAAAAGCAAAAATGCTATGATTATGAAACCAAAGAAAATGCTATGAATAAAATGCTTGAGGAGTTTGAAATTGTATTATTCACAAGTAAAACTGAACTTGATTTATGCCCTAAGTGTAGGAAAGAGTTTGAGAGGTTTATGAGGAATGAATAACATTGACAACCCCTTATCAGGGTATCAAACGCCACCCGAAGAAGCATTGAAAAATTTTGGAATAGAGATTTCAAAAGAAGTGGTAGAAAAATATGCTTTGGAAGAATTTGGAAGACTGCCACAAAACCACATTGAAACAATTCCTACTGGGTGTTCTAAAATAATTGAGGAAACAAGGAGATTTATAGGGAATGAGCATGGCAGAAGTAATTAAATCAATAGAGCGTGAAGCACTTAGAGAAGCACAATCGTGCGAAATAGGCGGTAGAAATGGTGAGCCTATAGATTGTTCCACTTTAGAGGATGAACCTGTTATTGTGGCAGATAATGAAGCAGACAGGCAAAAATTTTATGAATGTTTTTATAAGCAAGAGCCTATTGAGCCCAATAACAAAAAATGTAACCTGACCTTTTGCCGATATAACACAGACAGAGAATGCACAAATGACGAAAAAAGAAAAGAATGTGCCGAAGTCTCAAGAAAGGTGTTGTGCATAAATGAAGAAAACAAGAAGTAAAATAATCATTAAAACAAGAGCTGGCGGTTACACAAAGATTTATGCCAATGGAAAATGGCAGAAGAAAGTATGTGTCATTGACTATCACGCAGAATGTAGTAACAAAGGTGGTATAAAGGTTACTTGCGAATTTGATAGACTGAAAACTGATAAAAATGGCTCAGTTATCTACGATGAAGCTAAAAAAGATTTTGCAAAAGAACACATAGTTGCAAGAATTTAGGGGGCAAGGCTATGAAAATAACAGAAATGAATAACTGCATTGAAGAAATGCGTAAATGTTATAAGTTTGAGTATGATAAAACAGAAATAAGACTTGGAAGTATACCAAGTGGTGGCCGTGACAGACATGTATCTGTCAGCACAATGAATGAAAACGGAACACAGATTGAAATGACAAGAATAGCGGATAAATTAGAAGAAGCCAAGTCGGGAACAAAAAAATCACAGAACGAGTCTCTTATTTACGATGATACGATGAAAATAGATATTCTTGGAACAGAATACAGAATTGAAATCCACAAAGTATCAGAGGACAGTTACATGGAGAAAAAAGGCCTTGCAGGCTATTGTGAAGAAGAAAACAAGTTGATTGTAGTTGCCGATATGTCTGAAGAAAAATATTTTGTAGGCATGGACGAAAAAGCTCAGGAAACATATCGCAAAAAGACCTTAAGACATGAAATTATACACGCTTTTCTGAATGAGAGCGGGCTGTCTGATAGTTCAAATCGGTTTGATGGTGCGTGGGCAAAGAATGAGGAAATGGTTGACTGGCTTGCAATTCAAGCCCCAAAAATCTTTTCTACGTTCAAGAAAATGAATATTTTGTAAACATGTATTACCGACTACGAACTAATTGTAGTCGCTGACCTTAGAAAGATAAAGGTTGATAAAACATACATAGTTTCGGGAAGACATGCAATTGATAATTATAATGCACTTTTGCAGAAACTATTTCCGACTTGCAATGAAGCAATGCCAGCATTCTAATAAAATTTTACCGGCTAACGAATAGAGTTAGTCGCTAACCTAGAAAAATTATAGGCAGAGGTCTTACAAGCACCTTTGCTGAAAAGTGGAGGTGCTTTTCTTATGGCTAGTCAGAGCCTTATTTCCACAGTTAATAGTTACGAAAATTACATAGAAAAAAACGGAATAGACGAGCAAGTAATTAATGCCTATGTAGACGCTTGCAGTGTAGCCATAAACGGCGAGAAAGATATTGAGTATGGATTACAACTCACTAAGAGGGCAAAAGAGCTTATAGAGGACTTCTGCACAGTTAAAACAGGCGGTACGATTTGGGATTTGGATTATTACCATTTTAAGCATGAGACTACACCATATGACTTAGTTAATCACTATTTTGATTTATTCCTGATGGAAGCTCACTATAAGTTTGAGAGCTTTATGATTTACATGGAAAAAAATCGTCCACCATGGGAAAGATTTTATTTGCCAAGAAGAAATCCATTGAGCCAAGTCGCACAGCTCATTCAAGATTTGTACGATGATAAACTCGATGAGGGCATGGTATTCTGCCCTGGACGTATCGGAAAGACTCAAATCGTTAAAATGGGTAATTTGTGGTTTGGCTCAAACAGACCCGAAAGGTCAAATCTATATTCCGCATATTCTGACAAAATAACCGGAGGATTTTACGATGGAACATTAGAAATGGTAAATGACCCAACGTACACCTACAAAGATATTTACCCTAAAATTGTAGAGAAAAAAGCTATCACAGACGGAAAAGACCTTACGATAGACTTCTTGCGTAAAAAAACATACCCAACATTTACGATGCGCTCTATATACGGAACGCTGAACGGAGCGTGTGACTGTGATGGCTTGGGAGTATATGATGATTTATTTAGTGGTATTGATGAAGCGTTAAGCGAGGATAGACAGGCTACAGTTTGGGGAAAGTTTGACAATAACTTTATGCCGAGAATTAAGCCCGGCAAAGCAAAACTGCTAGGAATAGGCACAAGATGGGCGCCAAAAGATGTGCAAGGGCGCAGATTAGAGTTGCTTGCAAACAATCCTGAATACAAAAACATACGTCATAGAGAAGTTATAATTCCGGCGCTCAATGAAAACAATGAGAGCAATTTTGATTATCCCTACAAATTAGGATATTCCACATTAGATTATAAGCGCAGAATGGCTTCATTTGAAGATAATGACGATATGGCTTCATGGTTCGCCCAATATCAGCAAGAGCCGATAGAAAGAAAAGGTCAGATGTTTAATATTGATAACATGAACTTTTTTGACCCGGCAGAAATTGAGGGAATAAGACCTGATAGAATCTTTTCGGCAAACGACCCGGCATATGGCGGTGGAGACTTTGTATCAATGCCAATTTGCTATGAGATTGAAAAGGAATACTATATCGTAGATGTTGTGTATAACGATGGCGATAAGGATACAACAATTCCTGAAGTAACAAGCAGAATGGAAAGCCACTTAGATAAATTTCCAAATAAAACAGCAGAGGTGCATTTTGAGGAAACAAAAACAACATCTGCCTATCGTTTGGAGTGCGAGAAAATATGGAAGAAAGATTGCTACCCGATATTGACAAGCCATGACCCGGCAGATAACAAAACTGCAAAAATGGACAGAATTAAAAATCATGCACCGGATATAAGAAAACTGCATTTTATAAAACTTGAAAGACAAACTAAGGAATACAAGAAATATTTTCAAAATGTTCTTTCTTGCACATATGAGGGCAAAATGAAACATGATGATGGCGTGGATTCTACAGCACAGTTGTGCGATATGATTTTTAGGGAAAAGCGGATAGCAAAGGTTGAAGCAGTACACAATCCGTTCAGAGGAGGGCTTTATTAATGACAAAGGAAGTTTTATCACAGTATTCAGACTTGCAAGAGGAAATCAAAGAGGTTAGAAAGAAAATTGCTAAATTACAAGATGACCTTGAAAAGATAGAAAACGGAGAAAGCGTGATTGACACTGTGTCAGGGGGCATGGGTGGCACACAGCACTTCAAAATCGAGGGCGTGCCATACCCTGAATACGGACGCAAGCGCACATTATTGTACTCAAGAATGACTACGCTACAGCTTTTACAAGACGATTTGCTTGAAAAGACAAACGATGTAGAAGAATTTATAGCAAGCCTTGATGATAGCAGAATGAGAAGAATAATCAATTTTAGATTTTTGGAAAATAAATCATGGTTACAGACAGCATATGCGCTTGGCGGTAAAGCCACAGCAGATAGCGTAAGAATGGAGTTTGAAAGATTTTTTAAGAAAATGTAAGTTTGTTCGTTCGGTTCGCTTAGAATGTGATAATGTGTAAGATGAAAAAAATGTAATTCGTTCATTGCGAAAAATCTCTTTTAGAAATAGCACTCACAGATTGTGGGTGCTATTTTTAGTGAATCGAGGGCGACATGAATAATCAGAATATTAATATCGTACCAACAGGAAAACGAAGTGTAATGTGCCCTCGTTGTGGAAAGCTATTAACGTGGGTAAATGAAAGCGATAAGAAACACCACAAGGTAATGTGTACGCACTGCCGTAAATGGATATGGTTTTGGGCTGGCACACAAGAATTTCAGATAAAAGAGGTTCCACAGAGAACTTCTGCAAGTGGCATGAGGTTTTATTGATGTATAGATATGCTCATAAAAATGTGAGACCTTTTTCTGCTGTATGCCATAACAATTTTGGTAGACAGGTAATTTACACGAGAAAAAGAGTTATCACAGCTAACAATATCGTTGATGAATTGAATAAAGCTCTTGTAATCCATGAGTTAAACGCAATTGAGATTGAATATCTTGATAGGTACTATCGTGGAGACCAACCGATTTTATATCGTCAAAAGATAAACAGACCAGAGGTAAACAATAAGATACCGGTCAACCTTGCGTATGAACTTGTTGAGAGAAAAACAGCGGATATATGCGCTGAACCTATCCAATATGTGTTACGTGGCACAGATGATAAGAAATCAGAGGAAATTACAAATCTTAATGTGACAATGGATTCTGAAAGTAAGCAAGAGGTTGATATAGATATTTGCCGTTGGAGAAGTATTTGCGGTACTGCTTATCGCTTTATCGGAAATGACGAGAGAAAGGGAGAGCTACTTGACGAGAGTGATTTTTACTTATCATCAGAAAACCCTATGTATACCTTTGTTGTGTACTATTCGAACAACAGACCGGCTTTTTCCTGCCAGATAGGAGAAGATGAAAACGGAGCTGATGTTTATTTTTGCTTTACTAATAACGAGTGGTTTGACATTAGAAACGGAAAGATAGTCGATAGTGGAGTAAATGGCAACAGAGCAATCCCGGTTATTGAATACCCAAACAATGCTAGGCGGTTGTCAGATATAGAAATCACAATACCTATTACGGACGCAATAAACACTTTGCAGTCCGACAGGGTAAATGGCATAGAACAGTTTGTATCGGCATGGATTAAGTTTGTCAACTGCGAGATTGACTTAGAGCAATTCAGAAAAATGCGCCAAGAGGGAGCATTAGTTGTTAAGTCCAACAACGGCGCTGACAATAAAGCTGATGTTGATATTATGTCAAGCGAGCTTAATCAGACCGAGGGGCAAGTAGTTTTCAATGATTTGTTTGAAAAATTCTTAAGTATACAAGGACTTGCAAATCGACAAGGCAATACTGGCGGAGATACTCAAGGGGCTGTAGAACTTAGAAACGGACATTATGACGCAGAACTTAGAACGGCCATTAATGAGCCTATCCTTAAGAAGTCAGAGAGGATGTCACTTAAGATTATTCTTAATAGGCTTAGGATAAATAAAGGCTACACTCTTATGCCTAGCGATATTGAAATACATATCAATCACAACAAGCTTGACAATATGCTTGTTAAGGCAGAAGTGCTTGAAATACTGCTTAGGTGCGGTGTTCATTACAAGAGAGCAATTAAGACCATTGATATGTTCAGCGACCCAGAACAGGTTGCACTTGAGAGTAAGGCTAGAATGGAGAGTCTATATCCAGATAAAGTCGAAGATAGCAATGGCGATAATAATAACATCACGACAGCCGGTGAATAACTGGCTGTCTTTTTGATTTGAGGTAATAAAAGATGGCAGATGAAATCCACGCGCTGAATAAAGATGAAATCAAAGACATTGACTACGAAACATATTTTGGCGAAATGGATTTAACGGACGAGGAAAAGCAGGACAGAATAGAACTTGCCAAGAAGTTTGAAAACATTTTCCTCATGCTTTTTGCCACAATATCAGCAAGCAAACAGACAGAAGTAGAAACTTGGACTAGAGAAATCAAAATCAGATATGAAAGTCTTGCTACGCAGTTTATGAAAGCCAAGCAGGCACCTAGTTACATAGTAACCTACTCTGAATATATCTCAAAAGAAATTGTTAATGCCACGGTTAAAAATTCTGATGAAGAATATTTCACGTCAGAGCTTCGGGCAAAAAATATATCCGCAAATGAAGCGAATGTGATTGGGAATTATCGAGAACAGATAAAAATGCTCAAGCTGGGATATAAAACAAAGATGTGGGTAACAATGAAAGACAGCCACGTAAGAAAAACGCACATGGCTGTTGACAACAAGAAAATAAGCATTTTCGACACATTCAAAGTTGGAAATTCGGAAATGATGTTTCCAAAAGACCACTCTTTAGGAGCAGCGACAAAAGAAATAGCAGGGTGCAGATGCACTCTTAGATACTTTAAATAATCAGCGATTGTCAATTATGGCAGTCGCTTTTTATTATACAAAATTTGCAGTTGTGCGTTAAACAACAGAAAAACTCGGCTGGTGCGACCAGCGATAACAAAAGCGTGAGTTACGGAGGTAATTGAAATGACAAGAAATGATGTTTTGAAACTTTTCCCGGATGCAACGGATGAACAGATAACAAATCTGCTTAACAAGAGCGGTGAGGAAATGGCAAGAGAGAAAGAGAAAGCCAATCAGTACAAGGCTAAAGCCGACAAAGCCGACGAGCTACAGACACAGCTTGATGAACTACAGGCTGGCAACATGACGGAGCTTGAAAAGGCAAATAAAGCCTTAGAGACAGCCAATCAGCAGATAGCCACGCTACAGAAAGATAAAGCTGTCAGAGATTTACGAGAGAAAGCAATGTCTGATTTTGGCATTACTGCTGAACAGGCAAAAACAGTAGTAACAGAGGATGGCTCTTTTGACACGACATCACTTGGCAAGATTATTTCCGACATGAAAGCCAATGCGATAGCGGAGTATGAGAAAAACGCACTCAAAGATACTCCTAATCCAAACAATGGCGGTAACAATAATGAACCCGACTCAAAGCCGGCAGATGTAGCAAATGCAGAGCAAATCTCATTCGGTACAGTTGCAAATGCTGAAAGTCAAAACAGCTATGTAATTTAAAACAGGAGGTAGAACGATGGGAAAGCCAATCGTAAGAGACTTTACACAGGGTAAAGGAATTTTAAAATTTTTCCCTTATGAGGGTGCAGCGTGCCTTGTACCACAGACTATGGTAACAAGCGCAGACACAAACGGAATGAAGATTGTGCCAGCCGGTACACCATTTCCAAGCAATGACGCAGAGTGCAAGGGTTATCTGTTACACGATGTAGATGTAACAATGGGTGACGCACCTGGAACATACGTATATCAGGGAACTATTGATTGGGAGAAAGTTAAGTCACTTTCAATCGCAGATGAAGCTAGAACTGCAACACCTAGAGTTACTTTCTATGGTGCGCCAAAGATTGTAGCAAGTCAGGTTTAAAAGGAGGTAGAAGAACATGGCATTACCATTAGCAGAAGCATTTACAGCGAGAAGTCTCGGCGTAATGTGGAACAATTATCAGAAGACATTAGGAACTGCCCCTTATCTTGGCAGACAAAAATTCGGAACACGTAAACAGGACTCACTCGACCTTAGATTTATCAAGGGCAAGAACGGACTGCCGGTATCGCTCAAAGCTTCAAACTTTGATGCACAGGCAGAGTTAAGAGATGTTGGAGGTTTCTCTGACATTCAGAACTCAATGCCATTTTATCGTGAGGGATACATGGTAACAGAGAAAGAGGAACAGGAGTACGACAATTACAGAACTTCTGAAAACTCTAACCTTGCCAATAACGTATTACGTGAAATCTCTAAGAAACCAATGATGTTAATTGAGGGTGCATTAGTTGTACCGGAGAGACAGATTTGGCAGTTACTTGCACCTACAGATGGTGTACCAAAGGTGAAGGTTGTGCTTGGCGATAAGAACTATGTCGTTGATTACACAGCCGACAACGGTGCAGAGCATAAGGAAAAGCACTTTAAGTCAATTACCGGCACAAGCGCATGGGACAAGCCTACTACATGCGCACCACTTGATGATCTTATTACAGCTCGTAGAGACTTTGCAAAGGCAACAGGATATTCTCTCACTCGTTTCACCATGAATACAGAGACTTGGGAAATGGTGCTTAAGGCAGAAGACACAAAGAAGCAGGTGCTCGGTATTACTGCTTACAATGGCGGTATCAGATTACAGCAGTCACAGGTTACTGAATACCTTAGAGGATATGGTATCGAGATTGAAGTATACGATAAGCTCTATGTTGATGAAACAGGACAGACACAGTACTTTGTACCAACAGGCATTGTATCTGCGCAGTCTGCCGGAGTATTCCTTGGCGATTACACATTCGGCAAGACACCAGAGGAAAGAAGCGGAAGTATCACAGACGGAAACCTCTCACTTGTTGAGACAGGTGTATCTGTATACACATACGCTACAAATCATCCTATCAATACTCACTGTATCGTATCTATGATTGGATTACCTACATTCGAGGGTATGGATAGCGTTATGGTTCTCAAAGTTAAGGAGGATTAAGGCTTATGATAGCAACGCACTCTATAAAGCATGATGGAGTGTGGTATAAAGTCGGAGACGAGGTACCGGAAAGCAATAGCAATTCGGTGCCTTCTGATTTTATGAACCCACCTGAAACACCATACACAAAAACAGAAATTAACAGAATGTCAACAGCCGACCTAAAGAAGCTTGCGAGCGAAAACGGTATTGAAAATGCCACAGAAATAAATGGCAGCGACTTGAAGAAAATGTTAATTGAAAAGTTTGGATTATAAGGAGCTTGGCATGGAATACACCACATTAGAACAGGTCAAAATCAGACTTAAACAATTTCATATCGAAACTGTCACAAACGATGATGATACAACATCTGATGTGGTTGTATTCGATAAAAAGGAAGATAATCCACTCATTGAACAGCTCATTAAGCAAGCCACGGAAGATGTGAAAGCAAAAAGGTGTTATCCGGACACTTTCACTGATGATGATATAACTGCCGACTTAAAGCAGTTTGAGAATGTCGTTATCAATCTTGCCGTCTACGACCATTCGCAAGCCGGTGAGAACTACATGAGCGCATTGAGTGAGGGTGGAGTGAGCCGTACATGGAAAGACAGAGATAAGCTGTTTGTCGGGGTTTTTCCTTTTGTCAAAGTGCTATAAGCAAAAGAAGATTGTGCGTTACCAATATGGTAGCAGGCGGTACACATTAAGTGGTGGTGGGCGGTGTGCCATTATTAATTATGAAAGGCGGTATATCAATGCCAATAGCAGTAATTATAAGCATTATTTCAGTTGCTTTTTCCGTCTTTTTCGGACTGTTTACCTTAGGACTCAATCTTAAGAACAACAAAAAGTCTGATAACGCAGAACTTACGGAGCGTGTAAAACAAAATACACGTATAAACATGAAACTTGACACAATATCAAGCAACACAACAGAGATAAAGAATGAAGTTACAGAAATGAGAAGAGAACTTAATTCTCACGATAACAGGATTATTAAAGTTGAGGAAAGTGTAAAGTCAGCACACCACCGAATAGACGGATTGGAAGCACGACTTAACGAAGATAAGGAGGCATAGCAGAATGGATATAACATCAGTATCAACAGTAGTTGCAATCGTTGTAATTACATATCTGATAGGTTTAGGAGCCAAAGCAATCCCACACATTAAGGATAATTATATTCCTATAATCGTAGGTGTTGCGGGTGGCATCTTAGGCGTCATAGGTATGTATGTAATACCGGACTTTCCGGCAAATGACATTCTTGATGCAATAGCAGTAGGAATTGTGTCCGGATTGTCAAGCACAGGTGTTAATCAGATTTATAAACAGGTAAAGAAAAATGCTTGACATCAATAAGCAAGCCATGAAATACGCGCTCCAAGGCCAAACAGTCACAGTCTATGAAAAAGACGAGGACGGAAATCTAAAGTTTTATGAAACAGAGGACGGAGAGAAGATATACTACACCCACGAAGAAACAGGCTTTTCGGAGCCGGTTGATTTTCGGGCAAACATATCATTTGACGGAGGAGAAGCGCAGAACAAGGAATATGGATTTAATACGGCTGATTTTGACGCTGTTTTGCTGACAGACAGAGGAGACTACCCTTTTAAAAAGGGTGACGTTATTTGGCTTGATAGTGAGCCTACAAAGGACGAAAACGGATTAGTTGATTCAACTTCCGCAGACTTTACAATAGTGGGAGTCAAGCCCTCCCTCTATTCAGTTAAATACATGCTCAAAGCAGTTGTGAAAGAAGTGTAATTATGAAGATTGACGTTTCTCTGACAGAAAAATCTATACAAGATGCGATAGACAAGCTTGAAAGATACAAAGACCGCTTACAAGACAAGTGTATAGCGTTTGTTGGAGAGCTTGCCAGTAATGGTATTGCTGTAGCACAAGCAAATACAGGCAATTTTGGACACTATATCACGTTTAGTTACGAAATTAAAGATACAACGGACGGCTGTACGGCTATTGTGCTTGCTACGGAAACAGGACAGATACAAAGCACATGGCAAACGGCTGATGGGCTCAAAACAGTTGATGTATCGCCTTTGCTTATGGCTGAATACGGCTCAGGTTGGAAAGCTAAACCACACTTCAATGACGCAAGGGGCGGTCAAGGAACTTTCCCGGGGCAGACACACGCATTTGACAGTGAAGGCTGGTATTGGAGAGACGAAAGCGGAGAATTACACCATTCATACGGCATTACACCTACAATGCCGATGTATCACGCATTTGTAGAAATGGAAAATGACATTATGAGAACAGCACGGAAAATTTTTTAGTTGAGGTGATAAAGTGGCGAGTCAAAATCAATGGGTTTATGACCTTGAAAATCTCGCGTATGCGATTGTTAAAACCCGATGCGAGAAAAAATTGAAAACTAAATACCCCAAACTAAAATTCACACAAGAGGAACAGTCTGACAGCGCAACGGCTAGTTTCCCAACAGTGCTGATTCAAGCACTCGAACCTATTGAACAGAATACGGATTTAGAGTGCGAAAGAATAAATACAGTGTTATTTACGGCGCAAGTAATTGTTACAACGAATAAAAGCCGTTCAGAAGCTTTGAATGTGGCGCAGACAGTGGCTAATGAATACAAAGCTATGTCATTCAAGCTGACAACAACCCCATTCGCTAGGAAAAACGGCAAATTATGGACAGCAACATTACGTGCTAGGCGGTCATTCGATTGGAATGATAGATTATAAGAGCTTTTTGGCTCTTATTTTTTTATGAAAATTAGGAGGTAATAAAAATGGCAACAGGATTAAAAAGCAGAATTGCTTACAAGACACCAACCGCATCCGCCACAAGTGGCGATTATTGGGCTGGAACTTACAAGCTCTTACTTAGAGCAAAATCAATTCCCTCACCATTCGGTTCACAGAACATGGTAGATACTTCAACTCTTGAAGATTTAGTAGAGACACAGGAAATGGGCAGACGTTCAGCCGGTTCTATGGAAGTTGAGGGAGCTTTTGAGAAGAAGTACAAAGATGAGATGGTAACTAACGAGGGTAAGAAGCTTGACTTCATCATTCTCTATGGTACAGACGGAAAAGGTTCAGAGGGTATCTGCGCTTTTATCGGTCAGGAGTCATTCGCCCCAGGTGAAGCTTCCGATGACCACTTAACAGGAACTGCGACTGTATCGGTTCAGACAGTGCCTAAGTGGATTGAGGATAACTACGATGTTGCGGTAACAGAGGATGACCAAGGCTATCCAACAGCAATCACACTCACAAAAAAATCATGAGCCAATCGAAAAAAGCCGTAGCGGTTGGCTATGATGATAGCACGGCTGACAGCGAACTTGAAGAAACAATATAGTAAGGTAATTGAGGCAGTTTTAATACTGCCTCTTTCCCTATATAAATTAGGGAGAAAGGGAAAGATAAAATGAAAATTAAATTAAACGGAAAAGAATACACAGTTAAATTCGGATACGCACCGGTATATCAAAATAGAATTATCCCAAGAGTTGTAGGAATGGGACAACAGGGAGATGAGCTTGAAGCGATTGACAACATGCTCGGCTTTTTACCGGAGTTTTTGCTCGTGGGCTTGCAGAAATTTCATGCCGACGAATTTGGTTTTGAATTTGATGATAAAGAAGCAAAAGAGAAGCAATTGGTAAAGATGTATGATTTACTTGACGATTACCTTGACCCTGAGAATGAAGAGGGCAAAGATATAATGTCGCTCTACGATGATTTGACGGCAGAGCTGGAGAAGAACAGTTTTTTATCGAAGCTGTTGGCGAAAGAGGAACAGGCAGCCAAGAAGAAACCAACCAAGAAGTAAAAGAGCTTACATGGGAAGTGTATTGCAACGAAATCCGCCCATATTGGCTTTTGGCAACTAAAGGCTATGGATTTAGCGTTGAGGACATAGATATGTCTTGTCCGGCTGATTTAGAGCCTTATTCAAAGGCTTATATGCTTGGACAAAAAGAAGCCGACTCCAATATGTGGGCTTGGTGGGGCACATACGGATTGAGCGCAACTCTTACAGCTATCGACAGAGCATTGAATGGCAATAAGGCAAGAGCAAAATACATCGAAAAATCATTAAATGAGCAATACTCAAAAGATAACGAGCCTAAATACAAGGAGTCTAATGAGGAAATTGCCGTTTACGAAATGAAGCAACGAATTAACGCATTAAGACAATCAGGATTACCTGAAAGTCCTGATTAATGAGGTGGAAATATGGCATATAAAGGAATTGACGTATCGTCATATCAAGGGAATATTGATTGGAGTAAGGTTAAGTGGGCTGGAGTTCAATTTGCAATCCTAAAAATAATCCGCAAAGACCTTAATCCGGATAAAACCTTTGAGCAAAACTGGAAAGGCTGTACCGATGTAGGAATGCCGATACAAGGTGTTTATAACTACTCATACGCTACAACAGTAGAAAAGGCAAAGACAGACGCAAACAAGGTCATTCAAACGCTTAACGGAAGAAAAACCTTTGTTTGGCTAGATGTTGAAGATAAATGCCAGCAAGGACTCGGACAGACACTTATTGATATTATCAACACATATCAGAGCGTTATAAAGGGTGCTGGGCTTAACTTTGGTGTATACACAGGGCTTAGCTTTTACAATCAGTATATTGCACCATACGCAAATCAGATTAATTGTCCGTTTTGGATAGCACGTTATCCGTCAACTAAAGGAATGTCTATTGGTGATGAGCCTAACAGTGCAAAGAAGCCTGTTATTACACATAGCCTTTACGGATGGCAGTACACCAGCGCATTTACCTGCTCTGGACTCAACAACAGTACGGACGCTAACTTACTTTACATTGAGCTTGATAAGGGCGATGGAATAGAGAATAATCCGGCATCAACAGCAACTCCGACACCAATAGCAACTCCGGTAAAGAATAACGCTTGGAAAGGCAATGAGGAATATTACCTCGACAATGATGATGTAAGAAAATGGCAACATGCCATGAACATCGGATTTGACACAGACGAGCTTAAAGAAGATGGCAAGTTTGGAGCTAATTCACAGAGATTTGCTAAAAATCACAATTTGTGGAGTGGACAGAAGCATAACTGCCCGACAGCCATTAAGTGGCTGAGAAAAACTCTGCATGACAAGTATCATTTTTACAAACTTGATACTGATTACAAAGAGTGGAGTGACTATCTCACTAAATGTGTCAAAGTATTCCAAAAGAATAGAGGACTTAAGCAAGATGGCTATGTTGGATTGATTACAACATACTATCTGCTCAAAGACTAAATACATGAGAGCTACTTTAGGGTAGCTCTTTTTTATTACAGGGAGGTGAGAAAATGGCAGAGAGCATTGAGCTTCAAATCAAGTCGGACGCACAGCAAGCGACTAGAGCCATAGGAAATTTACAAGGCAAGTTACAAGAGCTTGGAACTACTCTCAATTCCCTCAATGGTGCAAGTATAAGTAATTTTGCGAGTGGAATGTCACAACTTGCAACATCACTCAGAAGTGTGAGCAGTATTGACACACGTACCTTTAGCAAGATTGCAACCAACATGGAGAAGCTCGGCAACCTTGATACCGCAAGACTTGTCAGCTCGGCAAGTGCCTTAAAGAGCATGGCAACAGAACTGTCGGGCTTTGCGAATATCTCAAAGCAATCAGCAGAGATTACACAGCTAACAGCTTCAATCTCAAAGCTTGGCTCAAAATCAGCCGGTTATGCTGCGGATAACATCAAAAACCTTGGTAGCGCCTTGAAAGAGGTAATGACAACATTATCTAACGCACCGAGAGTCAGCAACAACATTATTCAAATGACTAATGCACTTGCTAATCTGTCGCAACAAGGCTCAAAAGTCGGTTCAGCTAGTAGGTCACTTGTAACAGGCTTTTCAAACACAACTAAGTCGATTAAGAGTACAAGAAGTGGATTTAGGGGCTTGGCTTCAACTATCGGTAAGTTTTACGCAACTTATTGGTTGGTCATGCGAGCTGTCGGAAAAATAGGCGGTGCAGTTGATTTAGCGAGCCAATTAACAGAGGTTCAAAACGTAGTAGATACCACGTTTGGTGACATGGCAAGCAAGGTTGATGATTTCACGAAAACATCAATTCAAGACTTTGGAATGTCGGAGCTGACGGTTAAGCAAATATCAAGCCGTTTCCAAGCGTTAGGCACTTCTATAGGTATTTCATCAGAGCAAGTGGCAAATGGTACGGCAGTGGCAAATAAAGCTCTTATGAGCCAAAATAACACGCTATACAAGACTACAGACAGTATGGCTGATATGTCGCTTAATCTTACAAGATTAGCTGGTGATATGGCTTCATTCTACGATGTAGACCAAGCTGATGTTGCAAAGAGCTTACAATCCATTTTTTCGGGAACAATAGCACCTTTGAGGAGATACGGACTTGATTTAACACAAGCTACGCTTTCGGAATGGGCTATGAAAAACGGACTTGACGCAAATATCAAGTCAATGACGCAAGCTGAAAAGGTATTGCTAAGATACAATTATGTCATGGCTAACACACAAGCTGCGCAAGGTGATTTTGCTAAGACCGCAAATACCTGGGCTAACAGTGTAAGAGTCCTTAAGCAAGAGTTCCAAGCATGGGGCAGCATCATAGGTAGCGTGATAATAAATGCCTTAAAGCCGTTTGTTCAAGCCTTAAGCAAAGTAATGCTCAAGGTTATCAGCTTCACAAGAACTGTAGCTGACGCACTCGGAGCAATCTTCGGGTGGACTATCGAAATAAGCGGTGGCGGTGCTACTGTTGACGGCATGGAGGACATAGCTGGCGGAGTTGGCGATATTGGCGATAACGCTGATAGTTCCAATAAGAAAGCACAAAAACTGAAAAAGACACTGCTTAGTATAGACGAGATACACGCACTTGACGATAATAGCGACAGTGGCAGTGGTGGAGGTTCGGGCAGTGGCGGTTCAGGTGGCGGTGGAGCTGGCAGTGGTGTTAATAGCTCACTGAAAAAGACCGATGGATTGCTTGAAAAATACAAATCATCAATCAAAGACCTTTACTCACTCGGAAAGTACATCGGTGACACAATAGCCGACTCACTTAATTCTATTAATTGGGATAACGTATATCAGAGCGCATCGAACTTCGGAAAAGGACTCGCGGACTTCCTTAACGGCTTAATAAGTCCAAAATTATTTACGGCACTCGGAAAGACAATAGCCGGCTCGATAAGAACTGCCATAGTTTTCGCTTTTTCATTTACGTCAACGTTTGATTGGGGAAACCTTGGAGACAGTTTTGCTTCATTTATAAATGGTGCATTACATGAAATGTCAAGAGTAAGTGACATTTCAGGGCTGACAGGTTGGCAAGAACTTGGAAAAACAGTAAATAACATTGTTCACGGCATACGAGACACTTTAATTCACGCGCTAATCAATATTGATTGGAAAGACGCATTTAAGGGCATTTCAGAATTTATCGGAGAGCTTGATATTGATACTTTTACTATTCTTATTGGCGCGTTTGCATGGAAACACGGACTCAAAGAGATAACCAAAACTCTTATTAAATCTGAATGGGAAAAGTATGCAACAGCTAAAGGCTTGTCAAAAACAGAACTTGCACTAAGGGGAGTTGAGGTGCTGGTTATCGTGTCGGGTATCAATTACGTGCTGGCACACATGAAAGGTTGGATTGATAAGCTCAAAGAGTGGTTCAAGAGTCCGGAGTCCGGATTGGGAATAAGCGAAGAAGCCACAGGCTTTGATGGAAAAAAGATTAAACTTGTTACTCCTCTCGAATGGAGAATTAAGGAAATAAAGTGGAAAATCAAAGACGCTGAAAAAAGCGTAGATAATTTTTTCAAAGACTTGGGAAATTATTTCAAAAAAGGCTGGAAAACATTTAAAAAGAATATGTCTTTAAATGTTGATGATTTACAAAGCGTATTAGGGCCACAGCTTTACAACGGCTTTGTTGGGATTATTAATGACATTATAGAATTGCTTAACAAGATACCCGGTGTTGAAATACCTAAATTTAAAAAGAAAACAGTTAAAGGAGTCAACGATACCGCAAAAGAAGTAGGAAAGAGCGCAAGCAAAATTGATGATAGCTACAAAAACTTAAGTGCCGGAGTGAGTGGGTATTTAGGAAATATCAACACTTCACTCGATGGCACTAAAAGCAAGATGGACAGCATGGAAAGAAAAGCGAGCACAACTAGCTCTAATTCTAGGACATCTTTTTCGAACTTAAATGCCGGAGTGAGTGGTTATTTAAGCGGAGTCAACACTTCGATTGACGGAACTAAGGGCAAGATGGATAGCATGAGCAGTAAAGCAAGTGGAACAACACTTAGCACAAGCGGTTCTTTCTCAGCGTTATCATCAAATCTCTACAATTCATTAAGTGGGGTTAATGGCTCGTTGGGTAACACTAAATTTAACATGGGGTTATTTCAAGACGCTGCAGAAAATATGAGAAGAGGAACATCAAACTCGTTTTTAACGATGGCAAGTAACGCAAGCACTTACCTTGGCTCGACAGGTGGTAGTTTTAATGGACTTAAAGGAAAAGTTGATAACACGAACGGAAGTTTAAGCACGTTCAAGTGGTACACAAATCAACGTTATAGCGTTGGAATAAGTAGCTGGGGATTTAGCGGTGTTAAGAGTTCGATAGATGGCATTGTACGCTCATTGGATGCTTTGTTTAAGTACAACAATAAAAGATTCAATATTACCACAGGCACAAAATACATGGGGTATCAGTCGCTACTCGACAGGGCACCACGTTATGCTAGTGGCGGTTTCGTAGAAGAAGGTCCATTCTACATGAACCGAGGAGAGATGGTTGGTAAATTCTCAAATGGTAAAACAGCCGTAGCAAATAACCAACAAATCACAGAGGGAATTAAACAGGCTGTCATGGAGGGCATGGCACAAGTAATGATGAACTCTAACGTTGGTGGAAACTCTGCACCTATTATTGAAAATGTGTTTAAATGTGACAGCGAAACACTTTATCGCATGACGCAGGTAGGCAAGGCAAAGCACGGACAACGATATATTGTAGCAAGTGAATTTGGCTAAGGCACTCACCCTTGCGTGGGTGTCTTTTTACGAGGTAACAATATGGCAATGATGTTAGTAGACGGGGTGGAATTGCCTACTCCGTCAAGCTTTGAATGGGGCTTGATTGATGTGTCCGCAAGCGATAGTGGACGAACACAAGACGGCAAAATGCACAAAAATAGAATAGCTCAAAAACGACAAATTAAATTGTCGTGGAGTGGTACTGACAAGGCTAGGACAGCAAAGATACTTCAAATGGTGAACCCCGAATATATCAGAGTGACATATCCTGACGCTATGAGTGGCACTGACGAAACACGTACATTCTATGTAGGTGACAGAAGTGCACCTATCAAGATATGGACTGTTGGCAATAAGAGGTATGAGGTATTAAGCTTTCCTCTCATAGAAGAATAGGCGGTGATTAAATGCTTAACGTATCGGCTAAATGGCAAAGAGCAGTAATGCTCGACAATGATATAAACGTAAATTGTTTTGCTGACATAGTTACGGCAAGTGGTGAAAAAATCCCTATTAGTGATAGCGAGCTGTGGGCAAATGGCTTCGAGGTTAATGATTCAACATCAAGCAATGGTACTTTCACAATCGGGGCTTTGATTGCCGGAAAACTGAAAATTAAGCTGAATAACATTTATGAAGATTACGACAAGTATGATTTTGACAAGGCAAGCGTAACGGCATATGTTTCAAAAAGCTTTTCTGATGGCACAACCGAAAAACTAAAAATCGGTGAGTATAGAGTCAGCGAGACAAGCTATGATGGCTCACTCATAACGCTTACTTGCCTTGACAATATTAATAATTTCAATCGTGAGTATGATAGCAATTTAAGCTACCCTACGACAGCGTATGAAGTAGTCAGAGACGCTTGTATCAAGTGTGATGTACCTTTTACTATGGCGAGATTTGATAACTCTGATTACGTGATTAACGAGATACCAAGTGATAATCAAAAGCTCACATATGGACAGGTAATAGCTTATATCCTGCAGTTGAGCGGTTTATGGGGCAAGTGCGGTCACGATGGCGAATTGCTTATCGGTTGGTATGATATGAGCCAATTTGACAGCCAAGGTTACGATGGTGGAACTTTTAGCACAAAAACTACACCATACTCTGACGGAGATAATGTTGATGGCGGAACATTTAAGTATTCTGACGGAGATAGTGCCGATGGTGGAACATTTACAGAAGCGAGAAATTACCACAACATTTATACGCAAAAAGACTTGAATGTTGCAACTGATGATGTTGTGATTACAGGCGTTAAAGTTATTGTGACATCAAAAGAGGATAAGGCAAAAGATGTTAATGCACTTGCCGGAAAAGAGGGGTATGTAGTCTCAATCCCTGATAATCCGTTTATTCCGGCAGACAAGGCACAGACAGTTGCAAATTATATCTTCAAAAAAATCGGTGGCATGAGGTTCAGACCTCTTGACGCTACACTCTTATCAAATCCACTAATTGAGAGTGGAGATGTGGCACTTGTGACAGACCGCAAGCAGAATACCTATAGTTGTTTTATCTCCAACCGGACGTTTACAGTTGGAAGTGGCACAAAAATTTCGTGTGACGCTGAAAACGCTTCAAGAAATAGTGCTGATAAATTCAGCAACGAGACAAAGGCTATCGTACAGGCTAGGAAAGTTGCACAGGCACAACTAAGTGTATATGATAAGCAAATGCAATTGCTGACACAGCTAATGTCTCAATCGTTCGGACTTTTTAAGACTGAACAGGTGCAAGAGGATGGCTCAATTATTTACATTATGCACAATAAAGCCGACCTTAATTCGAGCAACATACAGTGGAAAATGACAGCTAATGGCATGGCTGTATCAAATGATTACGGCAAGACATGGAATGCCGGAATTGATAAAGACGGAAACGCTATTTTCAATATTATGTCGGCCATCGGCATTAATTTTGATTGGGCGCATGGCGGTACACTCACTTTAGGCGGTGAGAATAACGTAAACGGCAAGCAGTATGTCAAAGACGCAAACGGAAAAATTCTGATTACACTTGACAACAAGGGCATTACGCTTGCTGACGGAGTTAATATATCATGGAATAATATCTCCAATCACCCAAGCATACCAAGCAAAACAAGCGATTTAACAAACGACAGTAACTACGCTACAACGGCACAGATACCAACTAAGAATAGTCAATTACAAAATGACAGTAACTACGCAAATACAAGTCAAATTCCTACAAAGAATAGTCAGTTGCAAAATGATAGCAGTTACACCACTATGAGCGCGGTTGAGAAAAAGAACTACACCACTATGAGCGCGGTTG
>ERZ773170.261-NODE-261-length-60103-cov-10.545147_pt1 | contig 60103 bp, 53 predicted proteins | sample MGYA00581002_ERZ773170 | MGnify/ENA primary metagenome ERZ773170 (study PRJEB29015, sample SAMEA2737811) | human gut metagenome | biome: human gut; feature: human-associated habitat; material: faeces | place: China | collected 2012 ... | reverse complement strand
CCACCCCGTGGGGAGTCACCCCTTTCAGGGGAGGCTATTATGAAAATTGATTTCCGTAGGATTCGCAAAATCCCTATGGACAAATACTGAAAAATATGCTATACTAGATGTAACAAATCATCTTATCAAAGGAGTCGGGTGAAACCCATGCAGCATGAAAAATCCTGCGGTGCCATTGTGTACCGCAAATCCCACGGGAACACGGAGATCCTGCTCATCAAGCACATCAACAGCGGGCACTGGTCATTTCCCAAGGGACACATGGAAAACGGCGAAACGGAAATTGAAACGGCAATTCGCGAGATCAAAGAAGAAACCTCTGTCAATGTCATGATCGATCCCACCTTTCGGGAAACGGTTTCCTACTTTCCCAAGCGGGATACCCAAAAGACCGTGGTCTATTTTATCGCACGGGCAAAGAATTACGACTTTGTGCCGCAGGAAGAAGAAATTGCAGAGATCCGCTGGGTAGACATCGGATACGCCTCTACCATTCTCACCTATGAGAATGACAAGAACATTGTCAACAAAGCAAAAGCGGCGATCAAAGAATTCTGAATGCTTTACAAAAAAATCAAAACCGCTTCCGGTTCTACGCAACGCGAACCGGAAGCGGTTTTTTAGGACAATACCATACAAACTTTGTGCCGTGCTTCCTATAAAATATTCCACCAGAACGGCATTTCGCTTTCGCCAAGCCGCGTGATCCACATACGAACCTCCTCCAGTTCCGAGGTCAGTTCGTCACAGTCCTCTGCCTGCATGGGTGCCAGATGCGAAACTGTCACATCGATTTGCAGCACCTTGTCCCGCCAGACCACCAGATTCAGCCGGCGTTCCGATTTTTCCCACTGGTTTTGGAACTCCGCAAATGCCTGCTTCGCCTGCTCCGGCTGGGTTTCGGCAATTTGCTGTACGGTGTCCAGCTGTTTCAGCAGACGGCTGGTTTCCGAACGCACCAGCCACGCTGTCCCGCAGCTGCACAGCACCAGTGTCAGCAGAATGGCAACTCCCAGACGTACCCGATTCATGCCGCGTCCCCCCGTTTCTTTGGAATAATGGTACAGGTGCCCTCGGCATCGCTGAGCATCAGGAACACCTGTTTTTCCGTCAGGCGGTGCTCCGCCAGCTTCTGTTCCAGCCACGCCCGATTTTTCCCCAGCATGGCAAGGGACTTGTTCATGACGCAGCCGTCCTGTATCACGGCAACAGGCGGATTCTGTGCCGTCTTTTTCAGAGTGATGTCCGCCGGTGTCAGAGGCTGGCACTCCGCCTTGAGATAGACGGAAATCGTGCCGGTGGTTTCCATGACGGCGAACTGCACCTGACTAATGTCGAACACCTGCTGCTGCCGGAGAGCCGTCATCAGGTCATCTACCGACAGCCGCAGATCCCGCATGGTCGCCTGTTCGATCTGCCCGTCCCGCACCACGATTTTTGGTCTGCCGGAAATGATGCGACGCATTCGCAGGGATTTCAGCGTTACCCACGACATCAACGCTTCGAAGCAGACCAGCGTCAGGATCGGCAGGATCCCCAGTATCAGGGGAATGCTGGTATCCTCCAGCGGCAGGGTGGCAATGTTGGAGATCAGAATGGTGATGACCAGCTCCGAGGGCTGCAATTCCCCCAGCTGCCGCTTCCCCATCAGACGCACTCCGAAAATCACCACAATGTACAAGATCAGCGAACGAATGAGAACCACACTCACAAAAAAACGCCTCCTTTCATACAAGTAGTATGTCCGGAGGTGTTGGAGATTATGCGGTTGCTCTTAGGCAATACCGCACAAAGAGCGTCTGGCGACTTTGCACGCCATCTGCTTGCAAATTTCCCGTCATATTTCACAAAAATGCTCGTGAATACATCCAGTATTCACTCCGCTTTTTGTTTCATCTGACAAAAAATTTGACGACGCATCTGTCGCACAATCTTTGTGCGGTATTGCCCTTTCACAAGCCCGAACGCTTCTAGTATACCACAAAGTGATTTCTTTTTCTATAATTTTTCCAAAACTCTTTTTATTCTTTTGTGTAAACGCTTTTTGGCTTATGCTTTTTATGGGAATATGCTCTGGTACGCTGTGCCCTCTCCGGTTTTCCGGAACAATCATTATCGGAATCCGCTTTCCGTCCCTGCGATTAGCAGAGAACGTATCCGGCACATTATCGATAGTATATGTCAATTTCAGAGAAACATCAGCGATTTCCCATTGCGGCGGCTGTGACGTTTGACTTTTCCGATAAAATATGGTATATTGAAAGTAGTACAGCCATATCAAGAAAGGGCGAAACTGCATGGCAAATCTGGAAGATGTACAAGATCTGATTCAGGAAATTTTAGACAATCCCAAGCTGAAGTATGTTGCAGACCGGCTCCGGCAGGAGTATCACGACGAGCCGATCCTACAGACGGCATCACAAATGCAGCGGCTTCTGCCCAGACCGCTGGTGGAAGCCAAGCGACTGATGCGGAATCCGGCAGAATACCATTATAGTTACAGACAGCTGTTCTATCAGCAGGCAAAACTGCTGGAGGATTTCACCGACGATTTTTCCGAACAGGCTTCTTTTGCCTCCTGCTATCCCTGTTATCGGGACATGAACGACCGACAGCTTCGCACCTATTTCACATGGCGAACCAAAGTGCGGCAGGGCGTTGTGGAAAGCACTTCTCCCAGCTACGCGGAACTCTACTGCTATGAACTGCTGCACCAGATCGGCGTACCAGATCCGGAAACCGGATTCCGCATGTTACAGCAGTTCCGGCAGGACTATACCGCAGTTTCGCCGGAATGCCGCTTTCCCTATTTCTCGATATGGCTCCATGACTACATCATTTACTACGGGCTGGATCAGGCTCTTTTGCCGGAACTCTCTGAGGATTACGCCGCGGAAGCACGATTCGACAAAAGCTTTCAGACGGTGCAGGAGGCAGAAACACACACAGATGCAGAACTGTTTCAGGCGATTTCCGACTTGTCCGGCTACGGGCTCCAGCGTTCCAAGTTTTACAGAGAGCAGACAGAGCTGATCGAACAGGCAGTGCCCTACTGTTTCCGCCAGATGTGCGACTACTTCCGGAACCGGAAAAAGAGCGACTATCTGGAATACCTGTTCGGAAAAAAGGGGCTGCTCCCCTACCACATGTTCAACTATGCCACGTTTTTTGAAACCGATCCGGAGAGAAACTGCGACTATGTTTTATCGCCGTATCATATTTACCGCTGCCGCAGCGGCAAGTGGACATGCGAAGCCTATTTCGATGCGGAAAAGGGAAAGAAACGGCTGGGCTGTTTTGCCAAGACCATTGACCAGAAGCTGCGGCAGCTGGTGCAGTATCCCCACCCCATAAAAGAAACGGAACTGCCGAAATATCTCCAGCAGGTGCTGGACAAAACTCTGGCGGCATTTCTGGACGAACGGAAAAAGAATGCCGTTCCGAAAGTGGAATTCGACCTGTCCCGTCTGGCAGGGATCCGGCAGGCGGCAAAGGTCACACGGGACAAGCTGCTGGTGGACACCGAGGAAGAACCGAAACTGCAAGCTGCTCCAAAGCCTGCTCCGGAACTGCCGGTTCCGGAAACAACACCGGCAGAACCGGCTGCACCGGAAACACCTGCCGCAGATACACGGCTCAGCGAAACCGAACGGGCGTTCCTGCACTGTCTGCTGGAACACCAGCCCTATGCAGACCTGCTCCGGCAAGGCGGCGTGATGCTCTCGGTGCTGGTAGACCACATCAACGAAACGTTATTCGATGACTTCGGCGACACGGTCATTTTATTCGACGGCGACCAGCCGGAACTGATCGAGGATTATGTGGAGGAGCTGCGGGCGTTGCTGGGGTGAGAGAAGTTCTTCTGTAGAACTAATACATCAAAGGCAATACCCTTCCCTTTCAGGGGAGGCTTGTTTCATTGTCAATATGCCCATACAGTCCGTTTCAGAAAGGATCGTTATCATGAAAATACCCAAGCGAATCGCTTCGGCGATCATCAATTCCCTGAAAGGCGGCGTTGTGCCGCGAATCGGTCTGCCCTACATCACCGTAGGCAGAGAACAGGAGATCAACGCCCTGCTCCACGATGTGGACATTATCGCAGACGGCGGAGCATCGTTCCGGTTTATCGTGGGCAAGTACGGCAGCGGCAAAAGCTTTCTGCTCCAGACCATTCGCAGCTATGTCATGGACAGAAATTTCGTTGTCGTAGATGCCGACCTTTCCCCCGAACGGCGGTTACAGGGCACCAAGGGGCAGGGGCTGGCAACCTATAAAGAGCTGATTCGGAACATGTCCACCAAGACACGTCCTGACGGCGGTGCACTGACGCTGATTCTGGATCGCTGGATCAGCAACGTCCAGAGCGAAACTGCCGCGGAATCCGGTCTGGATACCAACGACCCCCAGTTCCGGAAAGCCGTGGAACGAAAAATCTACGAAGTCATCGGAGCACTGCATGAAATGGTGCACGGGTTCGACTTTGCCAGACTACTGACGCTGTACTACAACGCCTACCGGGAGGGCGACGACGAATGCAAGGCAAAGGTGGTCAAGTGGTTCCGCGGGGAATACAATACCAAGACCGAAGCCAGGGCGGAACTGGGCGTGAACATCATTATCGCCGATGACGACTGGTACGAGTATATCAAGCTGTTCGCCATGTTCCTGAAAAAAGCCGGCTACAGCGGCATGCTGGTGCTGATCGACGAACTGGTGAACATCTACAAAGTTCCCCACAGCATTACCCGCCAGTACAACTATGAAAAGATCCTCACCATGTACAACGACACCATGCAGGGCAAGGCACAGTATCTGGGCATCATCATGGGCGGTACACCCCAGTGCATCGAGGACACACGCCGCGGCGTGTACAGCTATGAGGCTCTCCGTTCCCGCCTGGCAGAGGGACGTTTTGCACAGGAGGGCATGCGGGATATGCTGGCTCCGGTGATCCACCTGAACGCCCTGACCAATGAGGAATTGCTGGTGCTGACAGAAAAGCTGACGGAAATTCATGCCCAGCTGTTCGGGTATACGCCTACGCTGACACAGGAAGATCGTATCCTGTTTTTGCAGATCGAATTCGGCAGGATCGGGGCAGATTCCCACATCACGCCCCGCGAGGTGATTCGGGACTTTATCGAACTGCTGGACATCATTTTCCAGAACCCGCAGATGCATGTGGCAGAACTCTTACAGTCCGACCAGTTCTCCTACGCCGCGGCACAGCCGGAGGGCGATCAGAGCGTTGCACCGGAATTTGCAGAGTTTGACATTTAAGGCAATACCGCACAAGCTTTATTCCGTGGTTCCCCAAGAGGTTTTTCCATGTCTATTTTTGAACGCTATGCTCCGTTTATTCAGGATTTCATCTACCAGAACGACTGGGAATCGCTCCGTGCCATTCAGGTGGCTGCGGGCGATGCCATTTTCCACACAGACGAAAATGTCCTGCTGTCCGCCTCCACTGCCTCCGGCAAGACCGAGGCGGCATTTTTTCCCATTCTCACCCTGTTTTCCGAGAACCCGCCCACTTCGGTAGGGGCAATTTACATTGGCCCGCTAAAAGCCCTCATCAACGACCAGTTTCTCCGGCTGAACGACCTCTGTGCCGAAGCAGACATTCCCGTCTGGCACTGGCACGGTGACGTTTCCCAGTCCCACAAAGCCAAGATGATGAAGCACCCCTCCGGCATCTTACAAATTACGCCGGAGTCGCTGGAGGCAATGCTGCTGCACAAGCACGCTGCCATTACCAAGCTGTTCCACGATCTGCGGTTTATCGTCATTGACGAGGTACACTCCCTGATGCGTGGCGACCGCGGCGGGCAGACCATCTGCCTGATCGAACGGCTCTGCCGCATGGCTGGTGTCAATCCCCGCCGCATCGGGCTTTCTGCCACCATTGGCGATCTGGAAGCTACCGGCAAATTCCTCGCCGCCGGCACCGGCAGAGGAACGGTGATTCCCCGTATCCAGTCCAAGGGCGTTCGCTGGCGGCTGTCTATGGAACATTTCTATGTGCAGGATCGGCAGGCTGCCGAGGACAATCCGCCGGCACAGGCATTGCCGGAACTCGCCCCGAAAACCGACACGGCTCCGGACGATGCAGACCCCGGCATGGGGTATATTTTCGAGCACACCCGCGGAAAAAAGTGTCTGATCTTCGTCAACTCCCGCGAGGAGTGCGAAGCCGTCACCACCACGCTCCGGCAATACTGCGAGGTCAAACACGAACCGGATCGCTTTCTCATTCACCACGGGAATCTGTCCTCTGCCTATCGGGAAACAGCAGAGGAGGCAATGAAAGACGAGGATTCCTTCCTGACGACCGTCACCACTGCCACGCTGGAACTGGGCATTGACATCGGCAGGCTGGAACGGGCGTTCCAGATCGATGCTCCTTTTACGGTGTCCTCTTTTTTGCAGCGTATGGGACGTACCGGACGGCGTGACCTGCCGCCGGAGATGTGGTTCGTCATGCGGGAGGAGCCGCCGGAGCCACGTGCCCTGCTGCCCACCACGATCCCATGGAAGCTGTTACAGGGCATCGCTTTGGTACAGGTCTATCTGGAGGAACGCTGGGTAGAGCCGCCCCGACTGGATCGGCTGCCCTACAGCCTGCTGTATCACCAGACCATGTGCACGCTCGCCTCCTGCGGTGAGCTGACACCGGCGGCTCTGGCTTCCCGCGTACTGACACTCAGCTATTTCCACCGCGTTTCACAGGAGGACTTCAAGCTGCTGCTGCGGCACCTGCTGGAAATCGACCACATAGAACGCACGGAAACCGGCGGCCTGATCGTGGGCATTGCCGGCGAACGGCTCACCAGTTCCTACAAGTTCTACGCCGTCTTTCAGGAAAACGAGGAGTACACTGTCCGCTGGAACTCGCAGGAACTGGGCACCATTGTACAGCCCCCGCCGGCTGGGGAAAAGATCGCCATTGCCGGTCACGTCTGGGTGGTGGAAGAAGTGGATCACCAGCGGCACACGGTGTACTGCGAACAGGTCAAGGGGAAAGTTCCCGCCTACTTCGGCGAATGCCCCGGCGATATTCACACGAAGGTGCTGGAACGCATGCGGCTGGTATTGCAGGAACAGAAATCCTATCCCTATCTGATGAAAAATGCCGTATCCCGCCTACAGCTGGCACGGCATGTGGCTCGGAACTCCGGTGTCACAGAGGAGCCGCTGATCTGTCTGGGCGGTGACATGTGGTGCCTGTTTCCGTGGCTGGGATCGTATGCCTTTCTGGCAATGGAACGGTTTCTCAAGTGCCGCTGTGCCGGTGCTCTGAAGCTGACCGGACTGGCACCCTCCCGTCCCTATTTTATCCAGTTCAAAATGCAGGCGGACAAGCGGACTTTTTTCCGCGTGCTGCTGGAACAGGAACGCAAGCCGCTGGATCCGATGGAACTGGTCTACCCCAACGAAGTACCTGTCTTTGAAAAGTACGACGAGTACCTGCCGGAAGAACTGGTGAAAAAGGGGTTCGCCTGCGGGGTGCTGGGCATTGACGAGATGCGGGAACGGATTCGCGGCTGGGAGATGTTTGCATGATGCTAAGGCAATACCGCACAAAGATCGTGCGGTATCACCCTAAAATTTTCAGAAAATACACATTCGAGGCAGTTTTGTATGCTATAATTTTTTCATAGAAACAAAACAATTCCATAGTACTGCTTATGCGGTGCTGCCGAACAGGAGGAATGGACATGGCAAAAGAAAGATCCAACACGACTGCCGAAGCCGAGGCAGTTCCCAAAAAGGAAAAGAAACAGAAGCAGCCCACACGGGCCGGAGCCGTTTTCGGTTCGATCCTGCTGTTTCTGCTGACGCTGCTCTTCGGCATCTGCTTTTTGTGCAGTTCGATCTTAAACAGCGTACTGCCCCAGAAAACACTGTCCGCGGCAATAGCGAAAATGGACTTGTCCCAGATGCAGCTTTCCGACCACGGAAAGGAGCAGCCCATTGGCAAGTGCCTGTATGACTGGTACTTCTGGGACGCTCCCAATCTGACAGAGGAATATGCCGAAAAGCTGGTGACCATGCCGGAGTGCAATCAGTTCCTCTGTGACTATCTGGACGACCTGAGTACATACATGACCGGCGACAACTCCGAACTGCCGCAGTTACAGCCGGACGATGTGGCGGACTTGTTGCAGGAGGAACTGGGCAGCAAGCTGACAAAGGAAACCCATGTGGTCTTTGCGGAAGCTGACCGGAAATCCCTGAACTGGACCATGGGCGACGACCTCAACGGCTGGAACAGCATGTTGCAGCATACGATCGGTTCCGGCTTCGGCAAATTCCTGACACGGCAGCTGTGCAATCTGTCCGGCATGATCGCCTTTGGTGTGCTGACAGTGGCATGCTTCGTGCTGTGGCTGGTGCTGGCAGTGAAAAAGCACTGGCACAAGGGCAGAATGTTCACCGCCTACGGTCTGGCAGTGGCAATTCCCGGTCTGCTGGTACTGGCGGCAAGTGGTGTCACCCTGCTGCTGGTGGAGGCGTTCCACATACCAGATGCACTGATCTTCTCCAAGGCAGGGCTGCCGATACTGCTGAAACCGGTCGCTCTGGCAACGCTGATTCCGGCGGCATATGGCGTACTCTTTACGGTGATCGGCATCTGCACCAACGCGGCAGTCAAGTCCAAAAAGAAAAAGGCTGCTGCCGTCAGTGCACCTGTCCCCGATGCTCCCGCACCGGAAGCACCTGCTCCGCAGGCTCCGGACAATGCACCGGCTGAACCGGAACTCCGCTACACCGAAACGTCCGGCGAAAGCCATGCTCCCAAGACCGATGATTCTTCTACCGTGAAGTTCTGCCCGCACTGCGGTGCCATGAACCCGCTGGACAGCCAGTTCTGCGGCTCCTGCGGCAAGAAAATGGATTGAGTTTACTTTAAGCCTAAGGCAACACCGCACAAAGCCCGCCTGACGGCTTTGCACGCAATCTGCGTGCAGATTTTTGTACGGTATTGCCCTAAAACAAAAACGCTATGGTACTTTGCGTACCATAGCGTTTTTTGTTTTTTGATGTGATTTTACTCTGACAGTTTTTCCGTCTGCGGCTGCACCTGACAAGAGCTGTCCAGATACGCCAGCAAACCGAATGCTGTCATTGTCAGCACTGCCCCGTGGATATACAGCATGCCTGCCATCAGTGCATTGGGCATCACGCACAGAATCTGTGTCAGCAGAACAAACAGTGCCGTCATGTAGAAGACACCGGCATAAATGGCACAGAGCATGCCCGCCGCCCGCTGAAAGCATTCCATATCATACAGCCGCGTGCCGTCCGGAAGCCGCGGGTTTCCCGCCAGCAGGAACTTCCACGGCGACAGATTCAGCTTCACCGCAAAAACGGTATCCAGAATGCCCAGCAGGAAGAAAATGAAAAATGAGATCACGCCGCCCATTTACAGCACCTCCCAGAATGCCGTACCGATCAGTCTACTGTGACTGCCTGAATGTTCCAGATGTTTTCTGCATAGTCTGCAATGGTGCGGTCGGAACTGAACTTGCCGGCGTTGCAGATATTCAGCCACTGCTTCTTGGCAAATGCCATACGATCTGTATAGTCGCCGTTGCAGCGAAGCTTTGCAGCCACATAGGATTCCAGATCGCCCAGCAGATAGTAGTTATCCGGTGCATGCCAGCTGGCACCGTCCAGCAGAGAATAGTACAGTTCGCGGAAATCGCCGCTGCCGCCGTCGCAGCAGGTGCCGTCGATCAGAGTTTCTACCACGCGGCGAATCTTTTCGTTCTCGGAGAACAGCTTCCGGCTGTCGTAGGTCGGCATGATCTGTTCCAGTTCCTCTACCTTTGCACCAAAGATGTAGTTGTTTTCCTCGCCGGCTTCTTCCACGATCTCGATGTTGGCACCGTCATAGGTACCCAGTGTCACTGCACCGTTGAGCATCAGCTTCATGTTGCCGGTGCCGGAAGCCTCTGTGCCGGCAGTAGAGATCTGCTCGGAAACGTCTGCCGCAGCTACCAGCTTTTCCGCATAGGAAACGTTGTAGTTGGAAACGAATACCACCTTGATCTTCTGCGAAACCAGCGGATCTGCTTCCACCAGCTTTGCCACTTCGTGGATAAACTTGATGATCGCCTTGGCACGGCGATAGCCCGGAGCAGACTTTGCACCGAACAGGAATGTCACCGGTGTAATGTCCGCAATGCTGCCGTCTTTCAGTCCGAAGTACAGATACAGAATGGAGAACGCATTCAGCAGCTGACGCTTATATTCATGCAGCCGCTTGATCTGAATGTCGAAAATCGACTGCGGGTCGATCTGTACGCCCTCTTTTTCTGCGATATATGCAGCAAGCTGTTCCTTCTTGGTCTGCTTGATTGCCAGAAAACGCTCCAGTACAGCGGTATCGTCGGCGTAACGTTCCAGCTGCTTCAGGTCGTCCAGATGAATCTTCCAGTCATCAGAACCCAGCAGTTCGGTCAGCAGACCGGACAGTTCCGGATTGCACAGAGCCAGCCAGCGACGCTGGGTGATGCCGTTGGTCTTGTTCTGGAACCGTTCCGGATAAACCTGATACCAGTCTTTCAGCACGGAATCCTTCAGAATTTCAGTATGGATTGCCGCAACGCCGTTGGTGTGTGCCGAAGCGTACACAGCTATCCGTGCCATGTGCACCATGCCGTCCTGCACCAGCTTCATGCGGTTTGCCTGTGCCTTGTCCACACCCTTCTGGTACATCTCGGTCATGAACTGTTCCTCGATTCGCAGAATGATGTCATAGACTGCCGGCAGCAGCTGCTGCACCAGATTGCAGTCCCATTTTTCCAGTGCTTCCGGCATAACGGTATGATTGGTGTAGTGGAAGATCTGCCGTGCCATGCCGAACGCCTGCTCGAATGTATAGCCGTTTTCCGGCAGCATCAGCTGACGCACCAGTTCCGGTACAGAGATGACCGGATGGGTATCGTTCAGCTGGATCGCCAGCTTGTCTGCCAGATTGTCCAGCGTGCCATAGGCAGCCTTATGCTTTTTCAGAATGTCCTGCAAAGATGCGGCACAGAAGAAATACTGCTGTTTCAGACGCAGCTTCTTACCCTCCCATGTGTCATCGTTGGGGTACAGCACCCGTGAAATGTCCTCTGCATACACGGTTTCTGCCGCAGCTTCCAGATACTTCTGCTGGTTGAACAGGTCAAAGTCAAAGGTGTGCACCGGCTCTGCCTGCCACAGCCGCAGATTGCCGATGTGCTTGGTCTTGCAGCCAATGACCGGCATGTCATAGGGCACGGCACGAACGGTCTGTCCTGCAAATTCTACCAGCACGGCATCTTCTTCCCGACGGACAGACCACGCATCACCGTAACGCATCCAATCGTCCGGCACTTCCTTCTGGCAGCCGTCCTCGAAGTACTGCTTGAACAGACCGTACTTATAGCGAATGCCATAGCCGTCCAGCGGCAGATCCAGTGTTGCCGCACTGTCCAAAAAGCATGCAGCCAGTCTGCCCAGACCGCCGTTGCCCAGTGCTGCATCTTCGATCACTTCCAGATCAGACAGGGAAACGCCCAGTTCTGCAAAGGCTTCCTCTGCCTCCTGCATCACGTCCAGAACCAGCAGGTTGTTGTACACGGCACGTCCCACCAGAAATTCCATAGAGAAATAGCAGGCACGGCGGCTGTGTTCGTGAGCGTCCATGCTCTTTTTCCAATCCGGTGCAATGGCTTCCATGACAGTTTCGCCCAGTGCCTGATGCAGCTGCTGCGGGGTGGCGGTTTTCGGGTCTACGCCGTGGAGGGCGTTCAGGATACCAGTTTTCAACGCTTCTTTCTTCATCATGACTTTTTCTCCTTTTTCTCCATAGGTTTCGTTCCGGCAGCCGCCTTGGCTGCTGCTTTTGCCGCTGCTTTCTGCCGCTTTTTGGACACCGGCTTTTGCAGGGATTCTTCCGGCAGACGGTTGAACAGTTCATTCAGCTGGTAGATCCGCTTTGCCAGTCTGGGGTTGAAATCGCTGGTCAGTGTCCGATACTGCCAGTTGCCGCCGGTCGTGGACGGCGTATTCATGCGGCCCTCCGGACCTGCGTCCAGAAAGTCCTGCATCTGTGCCACGGCGAGGTTTGCCGTGCTGCTCCATGTCAGCCGCAGAATGGCAGCCGGCAGGTCGTTGGAACTCCGGCAGTGGAGATACCGCTTCGCAAAGGCAATGGTCTTTGCCGGCGAGCCGTGGATCCAGCCGCGGAGCGTCATATTATCATGCGTGCCCGTATAGGCAACGCAGTTGGTCGTGGTGTAGTTCTGGGGCAGATAGGTGCTCTTGGGATCATCGTCAAAGGCAAACTGCAATACTTTCATGCCCGGATAGCCGGAATCCTTCAGCAGCTTCCGCACTTCCGGTGTCACAAAGCCCAGATCTTCCGCAATGATCGACAGGTCGCCCAGTGCTTCCTTGACAGCTTGGAACAGAGCCATGCCCGGGCCCTTACGCCACTCGCCCACCTCGGCAGTTTTTTTGCCGTAGGGGATCGCATAAAAGCTTTCGAAGCCGCGGAAGTGGTCGATACGCACGGTGTTGTACAGTGTGGACGCACTTTTCAGCCGCTGGATCCACCATGCAAAACCGGTTTTCTGATGATACTTCCAGTCATACAGCGGATTGCCCCACAGCTGACCGGTAGGTGAGAACACGTCCGGCGGACAGCCTGCCACATCGATGGGCGTTCTGGTCTTGTCCAGCAGGAACAGTTCCGGATTCACCCACACATCAACGCTGTCATATGCCACGTAAATGGGAATATCGCCGACAATGGAAATGCCATTCTGGTTGCAGTACGCTTTCAGCTGACCCCACTGCTGATAGAACCAGAATTGCAGCACAGTGTAGAAGCTGATCTGTTCCGCATAGGTTTCCTTTGCCTTTTCCAGTGCCTTCGGTTCCCGCATTGCCAGCGGCTTTTCCCACTGGTACCACGGCTTGCCGTCATGGGCATCTTTCAACGCCATAAACAGGGCATAGTCCGGCAGCCAGTACTTCTGGGCTTCGCAGAATTCCAGATAGGCTTTATCTTCTTTCCGGAAACGGGAAAACGCCGTCCGCAGCACGTGGAAACAATAATTATACACGCGGGCATAGTCTACCCGACGCGGGTCTTCGCCCCAGACAATGTCCTCGTAATCCGGCGGTGCCAGATAGCCCTGCTTTTCCAGCCGCTGGAAATCAATGAAATAGGGATTTCCGGCGTGGACGGAAAAGGACTGGTACGGGGAATCGCCGTAGCTGGTCGGCGACAGCGGCAGGATCTGCCACACCTGCACACCACAGTCCCGCAGGAAATTGGCAAACATATAGGCAGAATCGCCCAGCTTTCCGATGCCGAATTCTGACGGCAAACTGGAAATGTGCATCAAAATACCACTTTTTCGCATATTGATACCTCCAAAAAATAAAACTTGAATGGATCGCTTTGGACCGGAAACTCCAGCCGCATATTTTCTCCCATTCTGCACAGACTACGTTTATGCATACACACGAAACAGGAAGTGATTTTTTTGAAGCTGCATATCCGATTCTACGAACTCTGCTGGTTCTTCCTGCTGGGGGCGTTTGTCTACAGTCTGCTGGAGATCGTCTGCCGCGGGTACACCCACTGGACCATGACGCTCACCGGCGGTACAGCTGCGGTGGGGCTGTATCTGCTCCACGCGGCGGCACCGCCGAAAACGCTGCTGCTGCAATGCCTTTGCGGAGCACTGCTGATCACGGCACTGGAATTCACCGTTGGGGTGGCGGACAATCTGGTCATGGGCTGGAACGTCTGGGACTACAGCAGCATGCCGCTGAATCTCTACGGACAGATCTGCCTGCCCTTTTCGGGACTGTGGTTTTTACTGTGCATTCCCGCATTCGGCATTTGCAGCATCGCCGCAAAACGGTTCCGCCTGCCGGCATAAGTCTGCCGCCATCGATTTTCCAAAGCTTAGGGAAACACTGCTTAAAGTTTGCATGGAATTGCTGACGGCGTTCCCTTTTCTTCCCCTTTAGTATAGCACAAACCGATTTTCTTGGCAAGGGGATTTACAAAAGATTAACCGGATTCGTGAAAAACTTGTATAGATTCATCTTTTTTTATCTATATTTTTGCGCAAAAAAACACGATTTCCGCGGTGGGAAATCGTGCTTTTTGGAAATGACAGAAAAAATACTGTTCCGATCAGTGTTCCATCAACAGCCGTTCATTGCAGAACTCACACTCCAACAGAGAATTTCCGAGGGAAATAAAGCTCTTAGGCAGATAGGTTTCAGTGTGGGTAATACAGTTGGGATTCTTGCAGACTGCACCGGGGAACGTCTTGCCGCGGAGCAGTGTGGTGTGGGTGTCCAGATTCAGCATGGTGATGATCAGTGCCATGCGGACGTACATGCCATACTTTGCCTGCTTGAAGTACATCGCACGGGGGTCTTCGTCCAGAGCCACTTCGATTTCGTCCACGCGGGGCAGCGGGTGCAGCACGACCAGGTCTTTCTTGGCTGCCTGCATCTTCTTGGTGGTCAGGATATAGGTGTCCTTCTGTGCCAGATATTCCTCGCGGCTGGCAAAACGCTCCTGCTGGATCCGTGTCATGTACAGAACGTCCAGCTTCGGAAGAACTTCTTCCAGAGAAGAAACCTCCTCAAAGTCACAGTTGCTGGCGTTCAGAATATCCTTGACATAGGACGGCAGTCCCAGTTCCGGTGTGGAGATCAGAATGAAGTGGTTGCCCTCGAAGCATGACATTGCTTTCAACAGAGAATGCACGGTTCTGCCGTTGATCAGGTCGCCGCACAGACCAATGGTCAGGTGATCCAGTCTGCCCTTTTCACACTGGAGAGTCAGCAAGTCGGTCAGGGTCTGGGTGGGGTGCAGGTGCCCGCTGTCGCCGGCATTGATGACCGGACAGTCTGCGGACAGGGCAGCTGCCTTTGCCGCACCGGCTACCGGATGACGCATCACCAGAATATCTGCGTAGCCGCTGACGATCTTTGTGGTATCTTTCAGAGTTTCGCCCTTGGATACCGAGGAGTTTGCCGGATTGTCGAACCCGATCAGTCTGCCGCCCAGACGCAGCATTGCGGTCTGGAAAGACATCTGGGTGCGGGTGGACGGCTCATAGAACAAGGTCGCCATGATCTTGTTGCTGCATGCACCGGCGTAAATTTCGGGGTGATTTTTGATCTGTTCCCCCAGATCCACCACCTGTTTCCACCACGAAACAGGATAGTCGTTCAAATCAATCAGATGCGGATACGGTGAAATCATGATATTGTACCTCCGTTGTTTTCTCCGAAGTCGTGCATCGGCTTCGGGAATTTATGGCAATACCGCTGGGAGCCAGCGGAGTTGTCTTTACAAAATACTGCTGCCGTTGATGTACATCTTGAACTTTTTATCAAAGAACAGGGCAGCACGCTTGGAAAGCAGCATGCGTTCCATGAAAATTTCGAAATATTCCAGCACAGAGGAGATCTCCGTGTCAATGGTCAGATCCAGAACGAGTGACTTTTTGTCCTCGCTGAAATGCAGGTTGGAGTATTCCACCGCATAATTCACGCGGTCGTGAATATCGAAAGTCATAAAGTCGGTGTTCCGCACGCGGCTGCGGCGAACGTCCGTCTTGTCTGCAATAATCAGGGCAGCGGAAATGGCATCTACCGGCTGGGCAGTGCCCTCGTCGTGGTTGCCGATCGCCGAGATGATAGAACAGATCTCGTCTACCGGCATTTCCAGCCGGTCCAGCAGACGAAATGCCATGACTGCACCGCTTTGGGCGTGGTCGTTCCGGTTGATGACGTTTCCGATGTCGTGGAGAAAACCGGCGATTTTCGCCAGTTCCACCTGCCGCGGCGGATAGTTCAGAGTTTCCAGAATCATTGCCGCATTGTGTGCCGCCTTTTCCACATGGGCAAAGGAATGCTCGGTATAGCCGATCGCCGCAAGGGACATATCGGCACGGCGGATATATTCCCGAATATCGGGATTCTGCCGGATATAGGCATAGGTTACATGACTTGCCATTTTTGTTCTGCCGCTCCTTTACGCTCCGCATGCCTCCGGAAAATAGATCTGGTACCATACCAAGAACATATACAGTGTCCAGATTTTCCGGCTGTTGTCTGCCTTGCCTGCACGGTGATCGTCCAGCAGATGCACCAGCTTTTCGGTGTGGAAAAACCGGTTTGCCTCGTCGCTCTCAAAGCGTTCCCGCACAATGCTGTAGTATTTGTCTTCTTTCAGCCAAACCCGAATCGGTACCGGAAAGCCCAGCTTCTTCTTGGCTGCGGTCTTTGCAGTCTGGGGCGGAGTGTCCTTTTTGGCAGCCAGACGCATGGCGTACTTGGTGATATACGGCGTTTTTTCGTCGGTAACGGCTTCGCGGGTGACGCGGTACCGTGTGGGGATCTGCTCTGCCAGTTCCATGACCTTTTTATCCAAAAACGGCACACGCAGCTCCAGCGAATTCGCCATGCTCATCTTGTCGGCTTTCAGCAGAATATCCCCTGCCATCCACATGTGCAGATCCAGATACTGCATCTTTGTCACATCGTCCTGATCCTGCACCTTGTCATAGAACGGCTTGGTGATCGCCATAGGATCGGGAGCGTTGGTGCGAATCTTCAGCAGTGCCTTGCGTTCCTCCGGTGTGAACATATAGGCGTTGCCGATAAAGCGTTCTTCCAGATCCTTGCCCTTGCGGACGAGGAAGTTTCTGCCGCGGTGTGCCGGCATTTTCTCTGCGATGTGTCCGATGCCGCGACGCAGTCCGCGGGGCAGCTTATCATAGGCAGACCCGCCCGGTTCGCTGTAGACGTTGTAGCCGCCGAAGATCTCGTCGGCACCCTCGCCGGAGAGCACGACTTTCAGGGACTGGGAAGCCAGATTGCACACGAAGTACAGAGCGATTGCCGCCGGATCCGCCAGCGGTTCGTCCATGTGGTACTGGATCATGGGCAGCTTTTCCCAGTATTCTTCCGGTGTGATGACTTTGTTATAGTTCTTCTTGCCGATTGCCTCGGAGAAGCCCTTTGCCCAGCCGATCTCGTTATAGCGTTCTTCTGTGCCGAAGCCGACCGTGAATGTCTTATCCACATTGGCAATGGCTGCCACATAGCTGGAATCCACGCCGCTGGACAGGAACGAGCCAACTTCTACATCGGCGATCTTGTGAGCCTCTACGCTGTCGTGGAACGTATCCGAAATGCGGTTCACCCATGTGTCCAGATCCGGCTTCTGGTCTGCCTTGAAGTGAACGTCCCAGTACCGCTTCATGGTAAATTTGCCGTCCTGATAGGTGAAATAGTGTGCCGGCGGCAGCTTATACACTCCTTGGAAAAAGGTTTCGTCACAGGGCGAGTACTGGAACGTCAGATAGTTTTCCAGTGCGGCGGTGTTCAATACCTTTTTAAAATGCGGGTGGCACAGAAAGCTCTTGATCTCCGAGCCGAACAGGAACGTTTCTCCCATCTGGGCATAGTACATGGGCTTGATGCCGAAAAAGTCCCGTGCTCCAAAGAGTTTTTTCTCCCGCTTATCCCAGATGACAAAGGAGAACATGCCCCGCAGCTGTTGCAGCAGGTCTGCACCGTATTCCTGATAGCCATAGATCAGTACCTCGGAGTCTGTCTGTGTGGCAAAGTGATAGCCGGCTTCGATCAGACGGGCACGAATCTCCTGATAGTTATAGATCTCGCCGTTGAACAGCAGTGCCAGATTGCCGTCCTCGCTGTACAGCGGCTGTGTGCCTGCCTCGGAAACATCGATGATGCTCAGGCGGCGGTGTCCCAGTGCAATGTCTTCGTCAATATAAGTACCCTCTGCGTCCGGTCCGCGGTGCTTGATCTTATCCAGCATTTCTCCGAGAACCACGTTCGAGTTGTCAATATGATTGGTGAATCCTACAAAACCACACATAAGTTTTCTCCTTTGTTGGAATTACCGAAAGATTTCAGTGTTGCCCCTGCAAAAAACACTTGCAAAATGCCGCTTTATCGTTTATAATAGTAGCATACGTTTCAAACCTGTTGAAAGGAGTTCCGCAATGCGTAAAAGACAAAAGCAGCTGCACCGTGTTGATGATATTCACAAGCCGAAGCCATTTCTGCGTTTCCGGCTGCGTGTTGTTGTCGCTTTTTTTATTATATGTATGCTTGCGTGTCTGGTGTACTATATGATCCTCGCCAACGCAGACCCAAGTCATATTATTACCGGAGCACTGCCGGCAATTCTGTAAATCGCTTTATTCTTAAGGGCAATACCGCACAAAGATTGTGCGACAGATGCGTCGTCAAATTTTTCGTCAGATGAAACAAAAAGCGGAGTGAATACTTGATGTATTCACGAGCATTTTTGTGAAATATGACGAGAAATTTGCAAGCAGATGGCGTACAAAGTCGCCAGACGCTCTTTGTGCGGTGTTGCCTTAAAATTCGGTGGGAATGTCCGCGGGATACGCCGTGGGGACAAACCCGCCGTTTTTTTCGTCATAGGCATATGCCGCCCTGCACGGGGCAGAAGATACCCCCAGAAGCGGTGTCAGCTTCGGTTCCAGTTCCAGTGCTCTGGCGACGGATACCAGCAGCCCGTTTTCCGGATTGGACAGTTCCAGTCCGGTTTCGCTGCCCTGCAGCAGCTGCCAGCCAGTATCCCGTTCTGCACAGACAGCATCTGTCCGCAGCAGCAGGCGGATCTCACCGCTTTCATAGGCACGGCGTGTCAGGTAAACGATCCCCTCGCCGCCGGTCGTCTTGGATTGTGCCATTTTCTGATACCTCCGTTCCGGCAGAGATCTGCCGAGCATGTCCCCAGTTTGGCGGGGCATGTTCTGATATACTATTATATCGCAGTTCCTGAAAAATTGCAAGCCGGCAGTCCGGTTTCGGCGGCAAAATGGCAATATGCACAAAATCCACAGCGGATTTCCTCTGAAAATCGAAAAAAAACTGCGGATTTCCGCTTGACATTTCCGCTGAATCTATGGTATAATAGTTCTTGTACTGTCAGAGAGACCGGTTATAATCTTGCGAAATGCCGGCAGTGCAGTCTAACCCAACTGCCCTCTGCCTGATCCTGCTTTTTGGCTGGATCGAGATTATTTTTGATAGAAGTTTCAATGGAGGAATTGACTATGGCAACAACTATGCCGAAGGCTGGCGAAGTAGATCGCAAGTGGTATGTGCTGGACGCTGCCGGCAAGCCGCTGGGCCGTGTCGCTGCAAAGGCTGCACACCTGCTGCGTGGTAAGCACAAGCCCACATTCGCACCGCACGTTGACTGCGGTGATAACGTAATCATCATCAACTGTGACAAGGCAGTTCTGACCGGCAACAAGCTGGAAAAGAAGTTCTATTACTGGCACACCGGTTGGATCGGTGGTCTGAAGAAGACACAGTATAAGGTTATGATGGAAGAAAAAGCAGATGAAGCAATGACGATCGCTGTTAAGGGCATGCTCCCGCACAACACTCAGGGTGCAAACCAGCTGAAGCGTCTGCACGCTTACAAGGGTGCAGAGCACAAGCAGGCGGCTCAGAAGCCGGAAGTTTGCGAGTTCTAAGAGAAGGGAGCAGAAAAGATGTACGAATCTAAGGTAAAATACTATTATGGTACCGGCAGACGTAAGCACTCTGTTGCAAGAGTTCGTCTGTATCCGGGCAACGGCAGCATCACGATCAACGGCAGAAGCATTGACGAATACTTCGGTCTGGATACTCTGAAGCTGATCGTTCGTCAGCCGCTGAATCTGACTGACAACATGGACAAGCTGGACGTTATCTGCACAGTTACCGGCGGCGGTGTCACCGGTCAGGCTGGTGCGATCCGTCACGGCATCTCCCGTGCTCTGCTGGTATTCAGTCCGGAACTGCGTCCGGTTCTGAAGAAGGCTGGCTTCCTCACTCGTGACCCGAGAATGAAGGAACGTAAGAAGTACGGTCTGAAGGCTGCACGTCGTGCACCGCAGTTCTCAAAGAGATAATCAGATACCTCAAAACTTGCGTATTTACGCACTTTGCGAGTGGTCAAAAACTCTTTGGTCAACATTTGGTCAATTCAAAACCTCTCTGTTCGCGCAGGGAGGTTTTTTGTTTGCCTTTATGCAAGGCACAGCTCGATCTGTTCGGCAGTTCTTGCTTTTGTTTTACGCAAAACATCAGCGTAAATCTCTGCGGTGATGTTCACATCACAGTGACCAAGATGCTCAGACACGACTTTCAGGTCGATACCGCTGTTTAAGAGCATTGTAGCGTTGCAATGACGGAGCTGATGAAGAGTCATATCTTCAAATTCCGTTCCTTTGGTGAAGCGTTTGAGTGACTGATAGACTGAATTGCGGTCACGGTAGTTTCCTCTTGCTGATACGAACACCATTTCAGGATGAGCGAAGTCATCACCGAGGGCATATTTCAGCTTTTCGATATACTCTTTCTGTGCAAGAAGAACCTTTTTCAGCTCCTGCCCCACACCGATGATGCGGATACTGCTCTCGGTCTTAGGATCAGTCAGCTCATGCTTGCCGCCTATATCGGTCAACGTGTGGTTTATCGAGATAGTTTTGTTCTCGAAGTCGATGTCCTCCCACGCAAGACCAAGGCACTCTCCCGAACGCATACCTGTGTACAGCAGAACCTTGATGATACGCTTGAAGTCTTCGTCCCACGGCTTGCTTTCGAGGTATTCCATGAACCTTTTGAGCTTGTCTTCCTCTAAAGCCTTGTTTTTACGGCTCTTCTTCCGCTTCGGCAGTATCACGTTACGGCAGGGAGTATCACGAATGAAGCCTTGCTCTGCTCCTCTGCGGAAGATGCTCTGCACTATGACATACAGCTTCTTTACCGTCGCAGGGTTTAGATCATAGGACTGCATTATCTGTGTCAGCCTGGGAGCGTTGATGTCCTTTACCTTAACATTACCGAGAACAGGCTCGATGTGGTTCTTGTACTGCCCCTTGTAGGTATAGATCGTGCTTTCTTTCAGTTCCTGCGGAGCGTAGTTTGTGAAATACCAGTCAGCAAGCTCGGAGAAACGCATATTCTCATTGAGCTGAGAGTAACCTTTGCAGTGTCTCTCGAACTCGAAAGCATACTCCTGGGCGAGCTTTTCGGCTTTCTTTGGTGTCACTCCGTCAGGTGGAGTGTAGGTCGTTGATTTTACAAGCTGTTTGCCGTTCATATCGTAACCGACAAACACCCTGATGCGGAATGTGTTTCCACGTTTTGTTATATTCGCCAATGTAAATCCTCCTAAATTTACACTATGGCATATCTCTGTATTTAGCATTGTAGCGCACTATTCTATCTTTGTCAAGCACTTTCGGAGATATGCCGTAGCTTTTTGTCTTTTATTCTAACTCTGCATTTCTTGTTTTGTTAAACTTATACCGGGCAAAATCCTCTGCAAGTCCACAAGCGGATATGAACGCCCTTGCTTTCTGTAGATCACGGGATAGCTGATCTTCACGCTTGATGCGCTGTGCTTCGGTGTTCAGCTTCTTACGGCTAAGGTAATGAGCATCCTCCTCTTTCTTCTTGTAGTCGGCAAGCTCCGAGGAAACAGCTTCAAACTGCTGTTTCATAGCACTAAGCTCCTGTACGGCTGCGTCACGCTCTTTTTTCAGCTTCTTGATGTTCTTCTCCATGGCTACATACTTCTTTGCGGTGTCGCTGAGCTTGTCATAGTCCTCTTTAAAGAGTGTGACCTTTTTGCCGAACATAGACTCCTTGGCTTCGATGTTCTCAATCTCGCCTATGTTCACTTTTTTCTTTGCCAGTTTCTCAAACTTGGCAACAGTCTCGTCACGTTCGGCGGTGAGCCTTTCGATCTCAGCATTGAGAGCATTTATCTTGTCCTGATGTTTGCCGTACTCCTTGACCTTATAACTGTAACCCCTGGACTTCTTCGGTTCGGAAATTTCAATGCCGTGAGCATTACAGATATTCTTTAAAATATCCCACTCGCTGCGTCTCCAACGGTCATTCGCTTTCGCATCATTTCCGAAGCCCATTTCCTCCATTGCCTTGTTCTTCGCATTGCGGACTTCAAGCCCACGAGTGAAGTGACCTACGGGGATATAATTGATGTGCAGGTGCGGAGTTGATTCATCAAGATGCAGCACCGCATTGAACACATAGAAGTTAGGATTTCTCGCCTGAAACCCCTCCATATATTCACGCAGGCACTCAGTCGTTATCTCGGCATCGGGAGTGCCGACCGCCGTGTCTTTTCTCGTTCCTATGTAGACAAGGTGTTCATAGAAACTTTTGTGCTTGTTTGTACCTGTGATAACGCTCTTGCTCGGCAGGCGGTTGAACAGGTGTTCAAAGTAGTTACCGATCTTACGATCTTTTCTTTTCTGATTAGCGTTATATTTCTCTACCGCTTCATCGAAAAGATGATGATAAGCATCACTCAGAGCCTGCTGAACGAACACAACATTGTTTGGTGTTCTGGAGCTGTCGATATTCTTGGCAGAGAACTCTCTGTTGTTATGTGAAAGGCTGCCTTTACCCTCGCACATCGAGATAGATTTTGTACTCATGCTATAGTCTCTCTTTCATAAAATTTTTTTCATCATGAAAGCCCTGACGGGCTTGAAGAATTTACGCACAAGACGGAGCTTGTGCTTCTGAGAACATTTACGCCCTGTCGGGCTTTTAAGAATTTTCCATATAGCCCTGATGGGCAAATTGGCTTGCAACGATACGGAGATCGGCAACCCAAACGGTGCGAAGCACCGGATTTTACTTGCGGTGCGCCGCCAGTAACCCCAAAGCACTTTTGACAGCCGCCTACACGACTATCAAAAATGCCGGGGCTCTGCGAGGCTCTTATCGGCTGGCGGAGCAGCCGAAATTGTGGGTACGGTTATTCTGAATCGTACCCGTGAGAGCTGCGGAAATCCGCATTACAATTTTGAAAAATCAGCTCTCATTTTTTCTGAAAATCTGCTATCTCAGCAACGATATTTTTCATGGAAAGCCGACCTGCCTTGTCGCAGTTTATGAACTCAAAACAAAGGTACTCTGCGTAGTCTAGATGATGCAAGGAATATACAAAACGCTCGTCACATTCTTCATTGGGAGAAGCAGGAGCAAATTCTCTCCATTCACGCATCCGCCACAGATAATCATTGAGTGTTCGCCACGCTGACTTCTCCCATTCTTCATAGGCTCGTTTTTCTCGGACTCGCTTCTGATATTCGGACACTTTTTCCGCAGTCGGAGCTTTGCCGATTTCGATATGCAGAGCGTAATCATCGTTGAGCTTTTTCACAGCATCAATAGGCTTGTCCAATTCGAACATTTTCTGCGTGAAACCGATAACGTCAACGTGCGTTCCGCAGCCGAAGCAATGAAGAGCATCGGGATAAATTTTTGCAGAGGGAGTACGCTCGTTATGAAACGGGCAAAGTGCCATACCACCACGGGATATTTCAAGACCATATCCCTCCGCTACCGTTCTCATATCAATAGCAGATTTTACTTGCTCGAATACCGTCAATTCTGGAAATAGTTAAGCAGGTCAGCCTTGTTGACAAGTATCTTTCCACGAACACCTTCGCCTGTGCGGATATACTTGATCTTGTTCTGAGCTACAAGCATACGGACAGTGTGTTCGGAAAGCCCGTCAATAAGCTCGGTGCATTCCTTGACAGTCAGCATCTTCACCTTTTCGGGTGCAGGAGCTTTGGTTGTTTCGGGGACTGCGACCTCATTCGGCTCTCTGTCGTAAGCGACAGCGGTCATGAGTTCAAGTATCTGGTCGAGAAGCTGTTCTTTTCTTTCGTTTGTCATAATTAAAATCCTCATCTTTCTATCTAAGAGTTTTGTGTTTTATGAACTTTGAACATTTTGAGCATTTTGCAGTTTCAAAGTGTGCAAAATGCGGAAAGTTCAGATTTCATCATCTGTAAATGTTCGGGTTGATGATAACGTCTGTTATCGTTTTGTTGTTTGCACCCTTGCTTGTGTTGCGGACAATATACCTGTATTCCTCCAGCATATCCATTGTCTCAGCAAAGTCGGCGGCGTTCTTAAATAGTGTGCATCTGCACAGCTTGTACAGGTCATTCTGCCTGATATTTGTGATGTGCTTGGAGCGTATCTTGTTTATCACACGTTCTGCCTTTATCGTTCCGTGGTCAACGTCACCGAGACTGTACGCATATATCGCCTGTTCACGGAAATACTCACCGATCTCGATAGCGTTACAGAACGTATCAAGCGTGACAAGGTTCTCCGCTGGCTCAACACCATTCAAAGCACACTTGATACAGTGAATGATACCGCACAGGCGGAGCAGTTCGCCGTGATACTTACCGCCCCAGTCTTTGCAGAATGCCATATCCGTGAGGAGCATCGGCTCAATACGCCTGTTGTAGTAATCTACGAACTCACCGTATGTCTTTTCATCGAAATGGAGATACAGCTCCTTTTCGTCGTGATAAGCAAACTTCTTACTGAGGAGTTTGTATATCAGCTTCTTGTAATTCTCTGCAACAGTTTCGGGAACAGCCTGTGTATCGTACTTACGATGACCGATATTGCTTACGGGGAAACAATACAGAAAACGTGCTATCAGTCCGCTGCCACGAAACACAGGATTATTTATCATGCTATCGAACATATAGGGCTGACACGCAAGACAGATGCTCATGTACGGCTTTTTCAGCACTATACTCGCCCTGGTCACTCTGTCGCTGATATACGTTTCACCGTTCCACGATTTCAGCAAGAGATCAAGGTTCGGGATATTGTTGCTGTATCGCCCGCTGAAATTACCGAGCATTCCTGATTCATCGGATATCATCAGGAGTGTGCCGTTTTCTTCAAGCAGATTTACAAGAGATTCGGGCGTAACATCGTCAACAGCTATCCTGCGGAAATTGCTCGGTGGCATATTGCTCAGCTCTGTTCGGAGCTTGGCTATCTCCTCGGCGGTAACGTCTTTCTTCTTTTCAAGTGCTTCGAGCTTGCTCTCTAACAGCTTGTATTCTGCCTGCGCCGTGAAGATGTCCTGCTTGTTATGCTCGTTCCAGTCGTGAGCGAACTGTATATACGGTCGCTTGATAAGAGAGATAACAGGAGACTTCTTGAAGCTCGGCTCTGCTATCGTCAGGGTGTCGAGTACCAGCGGCTCAGTATGGTCACGCTTGGCCGACATACGGTACACGCCCGAAAAGCAGTAGCTCACCGCCGAGAGTATTGAAGTGCCTGCCATAGCAACATCCGTTGAAGTGGTAGTCGCTATTGCGTCCGCCATATCACCTATAATAGGTGGAAGTGCGTTCACAGGGAACGGCAGGAGGTTTGTCCCGTCGGGACGGAGTGGTGTGGGCTGAACCCACGTTGTTTCGTTGTTCAACTATCATCTTCCTTTCAGATGTATTTATAAAAGCGAATTTATATGTATAGCGGTCAGCATCTTGTATGCAATACCGCTGTCAGCCGACCGTCGCCTGCTGACATGACCATTGTAACATTTCTTTCGGAGGTCCTGTGCGTGTATTGCGTATTTACGCAAAAGAATACGTATAATATTTTTGAATACGCTGTATATTACGCTATAATACGCATTATAATTGACATTTTGCGTGTGATATGTTATAATATCAGAAGATACCGAAAGCGAGGAGAGCGTATGGGAACTACAACAATTTACCGTATAAACGAAACAGGCCGCACGATAAATATCGCACAGTCTGTTAATGATACTGATGAAAGCATACACGGTGCAGTCCTGAATACGAGAACATACACTTTTGATGAGCTGATGAATCAACATAAAGTGTTCTGCGAACATACCGAGCCTTATGACGCTTTCAAGGACAGGCTCAACAGCGCCTTGCGTATTGACAAGAGCATTGAAGTCAGCACCGATGATATGATAGCAAGGTTTATAGCCGAATATGGGGAGAATATCTTTTTCAGAGGATATGTCAGCTCTGTTATTGAGTTCTATGACAAGGAGAGGCACGTCCTACTGAAACCGAATGACGTTGTTATCGCCAAGCTCAACAGGAGAAAGATACAGGATGAGGTTTCCCGAAAGCTCATGGCGTATATGGATACGCAGTTCGCATTGATGTGCAGTGATGTGTATTTCAGCCATAAGTCTACTATGGAGCATTTTATGATACAGTCCGGAAGAACGGTAGTTGCTGCCGATGATTACACATTCAATGTGTTCCGTGAAAGCGACAACTGCCTGCTGACCGTCCTTGCAGAGGTTGGACAGCTCGTTCATTATAATAAGTGGACTGTCTGCGAGTGCGGTTTCTGTCATAAGCTGTTTCTCGGAACGGAAGGGGCGGTCTGCTGTCACGCAACTGAGTGCATCGAAACTCAGAAACAACAGAAAGAAGCCATATACAAGGAGAACACCAAGGCATATTCAGCCGTGAAGCGTGATTATGATGCCTATGTCCGCAGATATAAGAAGGTGCTTGTTGAAGCAGGTATTGAGAAGTATCACCCTGCTGAGTTCGACGAGTTTATGCAGGCGAAACAGGAGCGTATGGACGATATGGATAAGCTCAAAAAGCGACTGATACGCAACAGTCTGCCGACCAAGGAGCTTGAAGACCTCTCAGCTAAGTATAAGGCGGAGATCAAGGCTGTGGTCGAGGAGCTTGTGGAGAAGTTTGGGAGGAAGGTATGAACTTTGAATCCGGTGGAGTCAAAGTTGTGGATAATCGCATTAACAAAATGTAGTAAAATTGTTTCTGAATAAGTATTGAAGCCTTTTCGGAAATATGTTATCATGTATAATATGGTGTGTTATGCCCATTTGGAATAGATATACCGAAAGGTGGTAAAACAATGGCTGATAATAAGATTATTTCTATACCTGACGGAAAAATATGTGACTACGTTGACGGTAAGTTCCGTAACGATACACCCGAAGAATACGTCCGCCAGACTATTGAGAAAAGATTGATAAACGAGCATAAATACGGTGCTTCACAGATAAAGATAGAATACACTCTTCAGCTCGGTTCAAGAAAGCCAAGAGCTGATATTGTTATATTCAAAAAGGATTGCACTGAGCAAAAGCAGGAGAATGTGTATATAATTATTGAGTGCAAGAAGGAAACTGTTGATGCAAGAAACGCTAAAGATGGCGTTGAGCAGTTGAAGTCCTATATGTCTGCCTGCCCTAATTGCGAATGGGGAATGTGGACAAACGGCAAGCAAAAGGAAGTTTTTAAGAAATACGTTAATGATCAGGGTCAGATTGACTTCATGGATTATAACGATATTCCTTCTGCTGACGGGAACCTCGACGATATCAACCGTCCAAAGCGTACTTCTCTCAAAAACGCTTACGATGACAATCTGCTTTTTGTATTCAAAACCTGTCATAACCATATTCATGTGAATGATGGTTTGCAGAAGCAGCCTGCTTTCTTTGAGCTTTTAAAGGTTATTTTCTGTAAGATAGAAGACGAGCGTAATATCCCTAACCCTCTGGAATTCTATACAACTTCCGAGGAACGTTCAAATCCTGATGGGCAGCTAACGGTTAAGAAGCGTATTAGCAAGATTTTTGAGCGTGTTAAGAAGAAACACGGCAAGATATTTGATTCTAACGACGAAATAAAGCTGGCGCCGAGAAGTCTCGCTTATATTGTAAGTGAGTTGCAGAAGTACAGCTTGCTCAATACGAATATTGATATTAAGGGTAAAGCCTATGAAGAAATAGTAGGTGCGAATCTGCGTGGCGATCGTGGTGAGTTCTTTACCCCTCGAAATGTCATGAAAATGACTGTTGAGATGGTTAATCCGAAGGTTGATGAAAAAGTATTGGACAGCTCTTGCGGAACGGGAGGATTTCTTGTTACTGCAATGACTCATGTTATAGCTCAGCTTGAAGCTGAATTTTCTGAGCAGATCGGACTTCCACAGAAAGATTGGGACTACGATACCAAGAAGTTGTTTCAGGAGAAAATATCCGACATGGCAGCTCATAACTATTTTGGCTTTGATATTAACCCTGATCTTGTAAAAGCCACAAAGATGAACATGGTCATGAACAATGACGGCAGCGGTAATATATTACAGACCAACTCTCTCCTGCCTCCTCACGAATGGACTGATGAATTCCGTACTAAGCTGGCAGAGGCTCTTGGTGTTGAAAAATCAAGCATACGCAATCATAAGACATTAGAGTTCTTTGATGTTATAGTAACTAATCCGCCATTCGGCAGCAAAATACCCGTTAAGGATAAGAATGTCCTTGAGCAGTTTGAGCTTGCTCATATCTGGGAGTGCGACAAGAAAACTAACGTTTGGACTATGACTGACCGTTTGCAGTCATCTGTTCCTCCTGAGATACTCTTTATTGAGCGCTGCACACAGCTGCTTACTCCCGGTGGTCGTATGGGCATCGTTCTGCCTGACTCTATTCTTGGTTCTCCCGGACTTGGTTATATCAGAGAATGGCTTATCCATAATCATCGTATAGTTGCAAGCATAGACCTTCACGCTGACACTTTCCAGCCGAGAAATGGCACTCAGACTTCTGTTCTGTTCCTGCAAAAGAAAACTCAGGAGCAGAAGGATAAGGAAGAAAAAAGCGGAAGTATGGCTGATTACAACATCTTCATGGCTATGGTTGAGAAAATCGGTCATGATAAGAGAGGAACACCTATCTTCAAGCGTGATAAGGAAGGCAACGAAATACTCATTCCTGAGAAGAATAATGTGTATGTGCTTGATGAAACAAGTGCAGGCGACAGAACTGTTGCTCATGAGCGCAAGACAAAGATAGAAGATGATCAGACACCTGATGTTCCTGAGATATTTGCTCAGTGGAAAAAACAGGAGGGATTATCATGGTAGACAATTTAGCCAGAAAACTTGATAATGCCCCGAAGGCTGAAATAGAAATCAGCGAAGCACCCGTAAAATGGTGTTCGGTTTCTCTTGCCGAAATGGTTGAACGTGGTAAAAGACTTGAAGCCAGCGTTTTTGATGTCGAGGCAAGGCAAGCGTGGGATTTAATCAACAATAACAAGTATCCTATCACTTCTCTTGGAGGAGCAAACGGATTAACTACATCTTACACCTGCGGAAGATTCAAACGTATCTGGGTAATGAAATCAGAATACCCGATTTATCAGCCTTCTTCTGTTGTTGATATAAAGCCGACACCAGATGGTTATATTTCTAAGAAAACAAAGGTAGATATTGATTCTCTTAGAGTTCATAAAGGACAGATACTGCTTACTTGTTCAGGGACTATCGGAAAAGTATCTCTTGTATCCAAAACGCTTGATAATGCTATATTCAGCCATGACTTGTTAAGGATTGATTGCAAGAATCCTGTTGATGTCGGCTATATTTACACTTATCTTAAAAGCAAAATCGGAAGTCAGATATTGATAACCAACAAATATGGTGCCGTAATAACACATATTGAGTCGGAACATCTTGATACTGTTCCTATTCCGAACGCTCCTGACACAATCAAAAGCAAGATTAATGATCTGATTATACAGTCTTATGCATTAAGAGACGAATCCAATGCTCTTATTGATCAGGCACAGGCATTACTTGTAAAGGAACTCAATCTGCCGCCTATCAGCGAAATAAAGATAGATACTCTTGATAAAAGCAAAAGCGTTCAGACTTTTAATGTTAAGCTGAGCGAAATGGCAGGCAGAGCTGATGCTTCTTACCATGTGCCGATAGTTGACGCTATTGTTGATATTCTGAAAAAGAATGCAGCAGAAGTTACTACTGTGGGAGATGAAAGAATTAGCTCAGATATTATTCTTCCCGGTAGATTTAAGAGAGTATATGTTGAGGAAGGTTATGGTAGAGTTTTCATAGGTGGAAAACAGCTTTATGAACTCGACCCATCGAATAAAAAATATCTTTCGTTAGTACATCATGGAGATAGAATTGCAAAGCAGTTAGAGCTACATGAAAACATGACTCTTATTACGTGTAGCGGCACTATTGGAAAAGTTACATTAGTTGGAAAGCAATGGGAAAACTGGACGGCTAATCAGCATATTATTCGTGTTGTACCTGCAAACAATGATGTTGCTGGCTATATTTCTATATTCTTATCATCAGATTACGGTTATGAGCTTATTAAGCGCTTTACTTATGGCTCGGTTGTGGACGAAATCGATGATAATCATGTACGTCAGATACAAATACCTATCTTGAAAAATCAAGATATTCAGAAGCAGATCAATGATCTTGCCCTGCAAGCAAATGAAAAACGTTATCAGGCTTATCTGCTTGAACAGGAAGCGTTGAAGGTGCTGGATGAGGAAGTTATTTATGCGGAGTGAGGGATGCTGAATGGCAGGATATAAAGAATGGATCGAAAATGCCGAAGTCAAAATCGACTATTTCTCAGCATTTCTCAAAGCATGGATAGCTTTTAATGCGTGGTATAATGAAGAAATACATGAAAAGACGGATCAACAATGCATAGAAAAAATCTGTGACGATAGTCGTTTCAAATCATATATAACTAATCTTCTGGCAGCTGAAGATAATGAAGCAGTTTCGTTTAAAAATAACTTAGCAAAACTTCATGAAGTTCTTAATAGTTCACCAATAAAAAGCCAAGAATACTTAGGTGTAAAACAAGATATATCTTTTTCTAAAGTTCTGACCAAGAATAAAAATTCTGATCACCACTTTGAATATAGAAGTATTAAATATAAATGCAGTAAAAGCCATGGTAAACTGACAACTGTTGTTTTAAATACTAAATCAGGTGTAGAATTATTAAGATATGAACAAGACGAATGGGATATTGATGCATTATAACAACAAACAGATTATTTCACTCTAACTCTGGAGAGAAAGACTAAATGCGCAGAATGCTATAACGAGATGATTCCGTATAAAGAATCAAGTGTTCTCAGCTCTACAGAGAATGAAAAACTCGGTACTAAAATTGGAACTTATCTATTTATAAAAGATTATGATAAAATTGCAGAAGCAATAATTAAAATCCTGTATATGCTTCGTTGCTGTTTAGCTCATGGCGATATTTCTCCGGATAGAAAAACGAGCGATGTATACAGATATGCGTATGAAGTATTGTTAACACCTTTATTAAAGCTGAAATAAGGAGCTATGATTATGCCGATTCCTCATAAATACATAAATACTCCTGATGATGCATATGAAGCAGAAACAAGCTATTATTTGCATTTTCAGTTGGTTAGTGCTTTAATTTCACTTGATCATATCTATAATTGCAAATATTCTGACAGCGACTTGTTTGAAAGTAAGGCACAGTATTATCATTATTATACAGACCATTTACTATATTCTCTCGGACAGATAGCTGAACGTTTCAGAGAAAGCAATAACCCAAACAGCACAAATGACTACTTCGTAAGACGATCTGCTAATCGCATTAATTATGGATTTGATAAGAATAACTATCCTATTTTGAGCAATAAAGCATTCAGAAACACTATTGAACATATTGACGAGCATAATATCGAAGTGATAAAAAAGCATGATGCTGTTGGTGGTTTCAATACAATTGATGAGAATACTCCTGAAGAAAGGAAAGATACTCTGCGAAATAAAAGGAACAATCATACTTACACACTGGATTTATTATTAAAGCGATTGTATATCGAGAGAGAGGATACTCCTTTGACGATGAATCTTGATGATTTAAAAAATGAACTGCTTGACTTAAAGAAAAAAGTAGACAGCTTTTGGGGTTTTTAGCATTATAAGATAACGGCTGCACCCGAAGGCACAGCCGTCTAATCTCAAATATATACCATACACCCAAACACCGCTTCTCTCGCCATATAGACAAAGCAGTTCTCTAAACAGAGCATCTTCTCAGCATCACCGCTGAGAACTGCCTTCTGATAGCAACTGTCAGTCTGCTTCCAAAGCTCCACCTGACGGGAGATAGCTTCACTGACTTTCAGTTCCATATCATCGAGGTACTTCATGATCTTGCCCTCGTTGACAAGCCTGCGAAGCCTGTCGGGACAATGGCTGTCAGAGAAATGAAGATGATACCTGATGAAGTCGGTGTTGTAGGTCTTGCTCTCCTCGGTCTGCGTATCGGCGTTGAAGTGGGTGACGGTAACAGTGTTAGTGTCAAGCTTCCACAGCGGAACGTATTTCTTTTTCAGTGGGCTGTATGCGGTCTGTTCGCTCTTGTATCTGCTCATAACTCACACCTCCTCATTTCCGCTGAAATAAGACAGCAGGCTTTCCTTGTTGACGAGATACTTGCCACGGACACCCTCACCTGTTCGGAACGCTTTGATCTTGCCTTGTGCTATCAGCATACGGATAGAATGCTCGGAGATACCTTCGATCAGCGCGGTACACTCCTTGATAGTCAGCATTCTGACCGACTGTGCAGGAGCTTTGACAGGCTTTGATGATGTTGCAGGCTGTTCCTGCACTTCTTCCTCGGCGGTCAGTTGAAGCAAGAGGTTAATGATTGTGTTTACGATCTCACGTTTTTCTGCTATTGTCATAATGATTTTCCTTTCGTGGGCGGAGTTCTCAAAGGCTCTCACCACAGTTCTCAAATTTAGTACAGAGATATGCAATAGCGTGGTCAATTAAGGTCAAGTAGTGGTCAACTTGGTTACAAGAGGACGGCAGAGACTTTGAAATCCAGCAGAACCGCAGTTCTTGTAACTCAATCCAAACGCCGTATTTACGACATTTTCTAAAGATAATAATAATTTAATGCAAGATGCCTGAATACCCGTTCCGGGTTAGTTGAACATTCGGGGTTAACTCAAAGAGATAATTTTATCCCGTTTGGGATTCTACAAAAAAAGCCTCGAAAGCTTCGTGTTTTCGAGGCTTTTTATTTTACCTGCACACCAAAAGACATGACAAAAAGGAGATGCTTCCACGCATCTCCTTTTTCCTTGTATTCACAGCTTGCCTGTAACAGCAGATCTCAAATCCGTGCCATCATTTCTGCCTTCTTCTGATTGAATTCTTCCTCCGTGATCACACCCTGCTCCACCATTTCCTTGAGGCAATACCGCACAAAGATTGTGCGACAGATGCGTCATCAAATTTTTCGTCAGATGAAACAAAAAGCGGAGTGAATACTTGATGTATTCACGAGCATTTTTGTGAAATATGACGGGAAATTTGCAAGCAGATGGCGTGCAGATTTTCCGTTATATTGCCTAGAAATCTGTCTACGCATCTTACGCACAAGCTTTATTCAGTATTTCCTTAAGTTCCCGCTGATACACCAGCGGCTTCTTCTGGAGAAACAACACCGTATCCACGATTTCATAGACAAACCCAAACATGATGCCAAATGCCGGTACAACGATCAGTACGCCCACCAACGGGATCAGCACAAACAAACCGATCAGAATTCCCAGTTCCACGATCTTGCCGTATACCGCCCGAATTGCTCGCTTGTAGAAAAAGCCGATATGCATCAGCCCCTGCAATCCGCAGCCCAATGTCAGTGCCACTTCCAAGTCAAATTCGATGTCCTCCGAAAAGGTCTTGTTCACAAGGGACATGATGCAGAAGATCACAAACAGCACCGGCGTCAGTGCCCAGCAGATCTTCATGGTAATCCCACGCAGCTTGTTTTTTCTGGCATAAGCTGTCTGTGCCGACTGGGGCATGTCCTCTACGTTGATATTCACACTCATTGATGATAACCTCCTGAAAAATGATAGGGCAACACCACACAAAGCTTGTGCATAAGACCACCTTTAAATTGCGTAGAACTGCCATAAGTCCTTTCGTATTCCGTATTACTGCACGGTATTCTCATAGTTATACTCGCCGATCTTCTGTGTCACGCAGTCATTGAACAGGCTGTCCAAATCTTTGTAGCCGTGGAATGTGTAGAAGGTCGCAATGAAGTCCCAGTAGCCATAATCGCTTTCAATGGTATTGCTGCACAGTTCTCCGCTGCTCAAATCGGTGGTGCAGGTGCCGTCTTCCAGCAGCATGATGTCTGAATAACGATAGAACGCATAGTAGGTTTCTTCGCCGGTTTCCTGTGTTTCACCGTCGCCGCCACGCTTCAGACCAGTCATATTGGCTGTGATTTGATATACGCAGTACAGTTCATTGTACGGGGATTGAGCAAAATCCGGCTTGGAGATCAGGAAATAATAGCCCAGAAAGCGAGCTTCTTTCAGAGAATTGCCTTCGCTCCACGATGCACAGGAAGCCTGAATGCTGTCATCTGCCTGCTTCAGCATTTTGTCCTGCATATCCTGCGGGATTTCGTCCACAGCCACAGCGTAGGCAGAAAGTCCCTCTACCGTATACGTCTTTTCAGTTTCAGTCAGTTCCTTGCCGTATGTCTGGGCGTATTCCTCTGCCGACATGCTGCCATACGGTTTTGCCGTGATCGTCACAGTATCCCCGTTGGAAAGTCCGCTTTCCTTGTCTGCGGTGAATTCCAGAGAGCCGTCCGAACTGCTCATGTTCAGCGTGGCATTCGGTGCAAAGCCGTCAAAGCTCACCGTCAGATCATCAAACGGGTCTACCTGCTCCACATCTTCCAGTCCCTTGGCAGTAAATTTCGTACTGCCGCCGGCAAGTTCAAACTTGTAGTCCTTCAGCTTGCTGTTGTCCACTTCTGCCTTTACTGTCACCTCGTCCCCGTTGGAAATCCCTTCCTCCGGTGACAGCTTGTATGTCACAGCATCGCACAGTTCATCGTACAAGTCCAGCTTCTCAGAGCTGCTCAGGTCGTCGCAGTAGTTCTTCAGAATGTCCTCCGCCCAGCTGTAGTCGCTGTCCAGTTCCGCGATCCCCTGCCCGTCAAAGCCGTCAAATGTCACGGAAATATCCTTCGTCACGTTCACGCTTTCTTTTCCGCAGCCGGTCGCCGCAACGCACAATACTGCCGCCGTCACACCTGCCAGAGCCATCTGCATTTTTTTCATCTTCATCATTCTTTTTTCCTTTCCAGTCATTTTTTGTTTCGGGAATGCTTTTATTATATCATACTTTCTCGCAGAAGTCAACATATTGTGTGCTAAAATTCTACGAAATTAAACTTACTATGTGGTACACTATTAGGGCAATACCGCATAAAGCTTGTGCGTAAGGTGCGTCGGCATATTGCATGCAAAGCTATCCGACTGGCTTTATGCAGTATTTCCTGAGTGTTATGTGGGTTTTATTTGTCGATTTCCCAAAAAATCTGGTTTTTACCAATCCAGACAGGAGGTGACAGCATTGCAAACTTTTGGAGAACGTATCAAGGAGCTCCGCCAGAATGCCGGTCTGACACAGCAGCAGCTGGCAGACCGCATCTGGGTATCCAAAGCCGCGATCAGCAACTATGAATTATACGAACGCAACCCTTCTCCGGAAATTCTGGTGAAGCTGGCAAAGGTGTTCCATGTTTCCGTGGACTATCTTCTCGGCATCGAGGAAAAATCCCAGACGCTGGACCTCAGCGGTCTGACAGACGAGGATATTCAGGTGCTGGAGAACACCGCGGCACTTCTCCGGAAAAAGAATCTGGAGAAAGCACACGGACGGTCTGACAAACAGGAACCACAACGCAAGTATGAGTATGATTGAATTCAGAGCTGCCTTATCCGGCGGCTCTTTGTGTATCCGGCGTATCTGCATGATAACTGGTACGCTGCACCACATACGCGGACTGTACTGATGCGATCACTACCTTATCATGCTGACAGTCGAAACCATTTTCAAAAAAGACCTCTGCCACTGCATTCTGCACCAGCTGCCGCATCTGATTCATCGGGCGGCGGATTCCCAGATTTCCGAAAGAAATTTGCAGGAAGTCCTCTGCCGCCGCCTGTGTCAGTTCTGTGCAGATGCCTGTTTCGCGGGAGATCTCCTCTGCCTTGTGAAACAGCAGCTTTCGCATATCATCTTTGGAAATCCGGTGGAAATTCACCACCTGCGACAGCCGTCCTGCCAGTTCCTCCTGCATGCCGCAGTCAATGATGTCCTGTAGGGTGATGTCCTCGTAGAAGCTGTCTGCGGAGTTGTCCAGCGTGTCTGCCGAACCAGTTTCCTCCGCCAAAAAGCCCAGCCGCCGCGTGGCTTCCGTTTTTTGTGCTTTCTGATTGCGAACGCTCTGGAATGCTCCCATGAAAATAAACATGGTATAGCCGGAGTCAAAGATCTTTTTTCCGCTGTCCGTATCTGACAGCACCTGACACCCCTCTACCAGCGTCAGCAGATTCCCCTGCACAGCAGCATTGACATTTTCGCCGTGGGAAGTATAGCAGGGCAGGCACTTCTTGTCTGCCTCGTCCAGAAAGCAGATGCCGTATCCCTTGGAATCCGGATATTTCGCCAGTATCTGTTCCGGAATCTTCGAGGCATCATTGCCCTTGAACCCCTCCTCAGTGAGCCGGCTCAGGTCGATCTGTACCACTGGCAGAAAGATTCTATGCAGTTCGCAAAAGTCCCGAATTGCCCGAAAGAATTCTGTCTTGCCGGAACCGCTGGGAGCCGTCAGCAGCCAGTTCTGTGCAGAAAACGGCTTTCCAACCGCCACCAGCTGCAAATACCGGTAGACCTGATACACCGCAATTTTCAGCGAAGTGTTCTGTCCCTGAATCCGCTTCTGACAGTATTGCAGCATCTCCTGCGGCGTGAACTTCTGCAAGGCACACCAGATGTCGGCATTGATCCGTTCCTGGGACAGTCCCCGCATCAGGCTCAGCAATGTCGGTGTATCTTCTGCGAAATCGGCAAGCAGAAATTCGCTGTCCTGCATTTCCTCTTTCGACAGGCTGGAAATGCCCACCGCCTGATTTTTCTCGTCCAGAAGCAAGTGATAGTTGTTGCAGCCAGTTATGGCTCCCAGCAGTTTTCTCGCAAATTTGGGAAGCTTCTCTCGAAAATCGGGGTCATAACAATGTACCCGATACGATTCCGGAAACAGGAACGCCGCGTTTCCGTCCCGCTTTTCAAACAGAAAGTCGCTGCCGGTCAGGCTGCCTGCTTCTCTGGGGACAAGCCACTGCTTCTGCTGCAAGACCATGTGTTCCTGCCAGATGCAGTGATATACACCATTCTCGATCTCCTCAAAGGAGTACCAGTCCAGCACCAGCTGTCCCATGTGATTCTGCATCATATAGGACAGGTGCTTCCGGTAGGACTTTTGCACCCGTTCCTTGGCACAGGCTTCACAATAGTACGAGCGATCGCCCAGATCCAGAAACAAGGTCTGTTCCTGAAAGGCTTTGCGGCATGCTCCGCAGGTCTTTTTTCTTCTCAGATCCATTTGAATAGGCAGCATATAGACAACCTCCTGAAAGTTTGGGAAACACTGCATAAAGCTTGTGCGGAAGATACATCATCAGACTTTTCGGCAGCAGTTTCTTTTTGTACGGGCAGAGCCGATGTCGTATCCTGCGGCTTCTGCGGTGTTGCCATAATTATAGCAAATGCCGGAAGTGTCGTCTATACCTGCGAAAATATATCTGTGATATAAAAAGTCAAGCCACTGACACGTGTCAGTGACTTTTGAATTTGTTGAGTTAAAATAATTTCTTTAGTCGCATGGAAAAAGCAAAACGGCACCACAGAAAAATGCATGTGGTGCCGTTTTGTCAGTATATGATTTCTCCCCACGAATGTTCCTTATGGAATTCCCAGGTCGCTTTCATTGTTTCAAATATGTCATCTATGTCGGTGCTCTTGTTTCCGTCTTTCCCATCATCAAAGCAATAGATCAAACAGTTCAGCCATAATTGCCACTCCCGCAGATCCATATCCAATTTATATGACACTTCCCGAATTGCCAGATCCTCTCGTCCAAAAAACAGCTGCGGTTCTGCTGCACGGTGAAATGTTGCTAATGTTTCTTCGTCCATAGAATCTGTGGGAATCGGCTCATTGATGTATTCCCGCAAGGTGGCAAATCTGCCGTACAGTCGATTTACAATGCGTTTTTCATAATCTTCTCTGATTTTCGGATCTGTTGGATTTTGGCTGTTCCAATAAAGACCTTCCTGATATTCTCTCATGCTATTCATGTCACTAAGAGTGTAGTCAACATCTCCCATTTTTGCACACACTGCATAATACTTCAATGCAATATAAAAGAACCGAGGCGGGTGACTTTCACAGCTGCGGGAAAAATCGTATACAGAGTTCAATTCGTAGCGAATCTCTTCTCTTGCCATACGGGACATTCCTTTTGAATATTCTATGATCTCCTGAATTCTATCAAATAAATAATTGCTGTTCTCGTATACAGAATCAAAATGAGATTTTTCATAATCTATAGGCACAGAAAATTCCCACTCATCCTGCAATTTATAGTTATCCAAAAACGCTTCCATATTTTCCAGCACAACGTCTAAGATCGGTATCGGAAGTGTCATGAGGTATTTGGCAAATGCATACGGCGGAAAAAGATTTTCACAAGATGTCCAGTTCAACTCATACATCAAACACCACAATTCCGCACGTGCCCTACGATATTCTTCATCGGCACAATCTTCCATTCCAAAATTACCGCTCATTTCATAAATTGCAGATAAGATGCTCCGCTGCAGCTGATAACTGCAATCCGTCATGCCACTCATATACCGGCTGATTTCCTCTTGACTTTTCCCGATCCATGCTGCAAGTTCTCTTTGCGTGATCATCTGACGAAATTGTGTCATGTATTTCTGCATTATCTTCGAAAACTTTTTTGAAGGTATCGGTTTATACGCCTCGTACTCCTGCAGTACTTCCTCGATCTTTTTCTTCGTTTCTGCATCAGGATACGTTTCCCCGTTGACATAGCGGCTGATCGTCTTTTGACTTTTTTTCACTTGTCCCGCCAGTTCTGCCTGACTAAGCTTCAGTTCTTCCAGCCGTTCTTTCAGCCATTCTCCATATGCAGCTGTTCTCCGGATTTTATCTGCTGTTCCTCTCATAAAGCCCTCCTTTTGCGGGATATACCGATTGAGGAAACACTGATTACAGCTTGTGCGGTATTGCCCTTAATATACACTTTCCATTATTTTAACATGTTTTCTCCAAAAAAGCAAGTTTCGCACCCCATCCCCTACAAAATTTTCAAAAAACATGGACAACACCGGAAAACTGTGCTATAATAAGAGATAGAGCCTTCGGGCACATAAATGTTAAGGAGGACCTTGTATGTCAAAAAAGCCGTATTATATCACGACACCGATTTACTATCCGTCGGGAAATCCCCATATCGGGCACTGCTATACAACAGTTGCCTGCGATTCTATCGCACGGTACAGACGAATGCAGGGCTATGATGTGATCTTCCTCACCGGAACTGATGAACACGGTCTGAAAATCGAACAGAAAGCGGCGGCAAAGGGTATCACGCCGAAAGAATATGTAGATGAGATCGTCAAGACCTTCAAGGCACTGTGGGAAAAGATGCACGTCAGCTATGACCGCTATATCCGCACCACCGATGACTACCACATAGAAACCGTACAGAAGATCTTCAAGCGTCTATACGATCTGGGATACATCTATAAGGGTGAATACAAGGGCAAGTACTGCACCCCCTGTGAAAGCTTCTGGACCGAGTCCCAGCTGGACGAAAACGGCTGCTGTCCGGAGTGTCACCGCGAAGTCGTCGAGGCAAAGGAAGAAGCCTACTTCATGAAAATGGCTCCCTTTGCAGAGCGTATCGAAAAGCTGCTGCTGGAAACCGACTATCTCCAGCCCAAGACCCGTGCAGTGGAACTGGTCAACAACTTCATCAAGCCGGGACTGGAAGACCTCTGCGTTTCCCGTACCTCTTTCACATGGGGCATTCCGGTCACTTTCGATCCGAAGCACGTGGTCTATGTCTGGGTAGACGCTCTGTCCAACTATATCAGTGCACTGGGCTATGAAAACAACGCCTACCACGATTTCGACAAGTACTGGCCGGCAGATGTGCACATGGTTGCCAAAGACATCATGCGGTTCCATGCCATTGTCTGGCCGGCAATGCTGATGGCTCTGGATCTGCCGCTGCCGAAGCATCTGGCAGTTCACGGCTGGATCACTTTCAACGGACAGAAAATGTCCAAGTCGCTGGGCAACGTGGTAGACCCGTTCCTGCTGGCTGACCGCTACGGAGCAGATGCGATCCGCTACCATATCCTGCGGGAAATGGCTCTGGGTGCAGACAGTTCGTTCTCCAACGAGATCATGATCAACCGCATCAACTCCGATCTGGCAAACGGTCTGGGCAATCTGGTTTCCCGTACCGTGGCAATGGTGGACAAGTACTTCGGCGGCACTCTGCCGACCGAACGCCAGTCCGGCGAATTTGACGAAGAACTCATCGCCGCAGCCACCGGTCTGACTGCAAAGTTGGAAGGTCTGCTGGATCAGACCCAGCTGAACCACATGCTGGCAGAGATTTTCCAGGTGGTTTCCCGTGCCAACAAGTACATCGACGAAACCGCACCGTGGATTCTGGCAAGAGAGGAAGCAAACCGCACCCGTCTGGCAACGGTGCTGTACAACTTGCTGGAAACCATTCGTATCATCACCGTTCCGCTGAGTGCATTCATGCCGGAAACCATGCCGAAGATCTGGGAGCAGATCGGGGCATCGGAAGCCGACGTGGCATACAGCACCGCTGCGGTATTCGGCACACTGCCGGCAAATGTGACCGTGCACAAGGGTGACATCATCTTCCCGCGTATCGACGTGGAAAAGGAGATCGACGAACTGAACCAGCTGATTCTGGCAGCACAGCCCAAGGAAGAACCGCAGGAGCCGGAATTCACACCCCAGCCGCTGGCAGAGGAGATCGACATCGACACCTTTGGCAAGACCGATCTGCGTGTGGCAAAGGTGCTGGAATGCGAAAAGGTGAAGAAGTCCAAGAAGCTGCTGAAGCTGCAGCTGGACGACGGCATGGGCGGCAGGCAGGTAGTTTCCGGCATTGCCCCGTGGTACAAGCCGGAAGACCTGATCGGCAAGAAGATCGTTCTGGTGGCAAATCTGAAGCCGGCAAAGCTGTGCGGCGTGGAAAGCTGCGGCATGATCTGTGCGGCAGATATGCCCAACGGTGATGTCAAGGTGATCTTCCCTGACGAAAGCCTGCCGGTAGGCTCGAAGATTCGATAAGCGATTGAAAACGAAATAAAAAAAATAAGCCGTACCTCGGAGTGGAACATTTCCGGGGTACGGCTTTTCTGTTGGGCTAAGTTTATCGGGCAGATGCGGGCATCTGTCCCTGCGATGCAACGGGACTATCCCACCAGCTTCTGCCGGAGCAGTGCCAAGTCGAAGCCGTTGACAGTGCCGTCTGCGTTGAGGTCAGCGGTCTGCCACTGGGATTGTGTCAGGGTGCGTTCCTGTAGGAGGTATCGCTGGAGTAGAACGGCATCGGCGGTGGTGAGGGTGTTGTCGGAGTTGAGGTCGCCGGGTGACGGCAGTATTGTGAAATAGATTCTTTCACTATCTGCTAGTCCATACCCATTATACGTTGTGATATAACAAGAATACTTTCCGGGTTTCGAAAAACTTCTCGTATATGAACTTTCTTTCGTGTCATAGGTATCGATTCGTGTTCGTCCTCCATCTTCGCTATCTATACCAATTGTATAAACATAGCCATGTTCACTGGAACAACGGAATACGAGTTCTTCCCCTACATAGTAAGAATCTTTATCCAATTCCACCTTTGCATTCGTTGGCTTTCCATCATACACCTCAAAATAGATTCTCTCGCTGTCCGCATATCCATATCCGTTGTATGTGGTAATGTAACAGGAATATTTTCCGGGTGTACTAAACGACCTTGTATATGTGTTTCCTGTTGTATCATAGGTATCTATTCTGTTTCCGTTTGCATCATCTATACCAATTGTATAAGCATAGCCATGTACACTGGAACAAGTAAAGGTCATATTTTCGTTTAACATCCAGCCGTAGTGATCCAGAGATACACTTACATTTTCCGGCTTTTTGTCGTATACTTCAAAATAGATTCTTTCACTGTCCGCCAGTCCATACTCATTATAAGTGGTAATATAGCAAGAATACTTTCCCGGATTATTGAATGATCTCGAATAAGAAGTATCTCTGGTGTCATGTGTGTCAATTCGGGTTCTTCCGCCGTCAGCATTTTCTGTATCAATGCCTACTGTATAAGCCACACCGCCTTCGCTGGACAAGTTAAACGTCAATGTTTCCCCTGCCATCCAGGCATAGTGGTCTAATGTTACTTTTGCCCACTTCGGCGGATTCGGATTCACCCCCTTGTAATTCGGCACACCATACCCAATAATATAGCTATTGGACAAATTGATTGCTCTTGTCCCTACCTTATTGGAATAGTTTCCCTCGATCGTATAAACTGTGCTTCCGTCACAATCAGAAACGATTCCCACATGGGACGGCGACGAACCGGAACCATAATAAATAATATCCCCAGCCTGCGGCACATAACTTCCGCCATTTGCCGCACTCTGCCGGTAAGTTCCCTGATTCACAAAAAATGATCTGCCAGTGCTTGTTCCTGCTGTTTTCGGAACAATATCCGTTCCGATCCCTGCCTGATTGGCACACCAAGAAACAAACGCATGACACCACGCATAGCGATAACCGCCTTCAATTTTCCCGTTCCAGACGTTGTACTTTGTGTAATTGTTGCTGCTGTTTGTGGTTCCCTCCAGGCTGCCCTCATGATACCCGATTTGTGTTTTCGCAACTGCCACAATATCGGCACGCTGATTTCCGGTATTGGTATAAGTGTTCTCATACGCCGCACTCACCGGCAGTCCCGCACACATTCCCATGCCCAGCACAACCGCAATACAAGCCGCGAGCCACCGAGCAAGCCATTTTCTTCTGCATGTTTTCATTTGTACCAACTCCTTCAATTTTAAAGTAGTCACATCTGACTTCTTTTTATCTATTATAATCCATTTAGATTGAAAAGTCAATATCTTTTAGTCATTTATGATAAAATAAATGCAAAAAGGAGTGGCACAAATGGCTTTTTATCAGCGAATCCGCGACTTGCGGGAAGATGCAGACAAAACACAAACTGAAATTGCAGCATATCTGGGAACAACTGCCCAGTATTATGGCAAATATGAAAAGGGAGAACGAGAACTTCCCTTTTCCCGTGCCGTCCTGCTGGCGAATTTCTACGATGTCAGTCTGGACTATCTCGCCGGACGCACCAATCTCCCGAAAAATCCTCACGGGATCACCATTGCAGACGATGCCCTGCTGGTGCTGCAAAAATACACCGCCCTCACCGAACGCAACAAGGGCAGGCTGGAGCAGTTTCTCGACACCCTCTCCGAACAACAGGCTCAGCAAAAAGAAACACGATCGTCCGTGTGAAATAGCAAAAAGCGTACCGTCCCAGACGATACGCTTTTTTTCATTTCGCATAAGCACTGCATAATGTCACGCTGCCGGAAAAATCGGCATATTCCACTGAAAGATACCAGTCGCCGCCGCTGCCGGTGATCTCCTGTGAGATGTTCCCGTTTGCATCGGGTGTGAGCCACAGTTCGTCGCTGCCGTTTTTCACGATCAGCTGCACAAAGCCGGACTGGCAGGCAACCGAGCCCGTGACTTGCAGCCGCCTTGCCTGCAAGCTGCACCCGCCGAAAACCACATCTTTTCCCCGTGCCTGCCGACATGTGGCGGCATAGGCTCCGGTGTAGTTGTCGCTCCCGCAGGTTCGCGTGCCAATGAGCTTGTGCTCCGAGGTACGTGCCAGCGAGCCCATGGAGGACACCACCTTTTCATAGCCGTGCAGCAGGTCCGCTTTCCCGCCGCAGCCCACGCTGCAAACCAGTGTCAGCAGCAGCGGCAGCACCCAGATTTTCCGCAGTTTCATTCTGCATTGCCCCTTTCCAACAGCCAGTTCATGATTTTCCACACCGCACCGGCAATTCCCAGAAATACCGCCAGCGGCACGGCTGCGACTGCCAGCAGCATCAGCCCCACAGCCAGAACTGCCCCGCGGTAAATTCGCTGCCGCATCATTTTACCAGCTGGTAGTAGCTGCGGGAAGTTGCCTTGTACATAACCACATACAGCACTGCAAACACCAGATAGCTGCCCCCAGTCACGCCCACCAGCAGCGGCGTATTCGACAGCCCGAACATCAGCAGCAGCTTCCGGAGCAGCGGGAACGCAAAGCACAGATGCACACCCGATGCCAGCAGCGGTGCGGCAAAGACTGTCAGAATCTGGGAGTTGATGCTCTTTTTGATCTCCTTTCGGGTCATGCCCACCTTTTGCAGAATCTCGAACCGTGCTGCATCTTCGTAGCCCTCGGAGATCTGCTTGTAGTACATGATCAGCACCGTGCCGAACAGGAATACCACGCTCAACAAAATGCCCAGATACAGCAGCCCGCCGAACAGGGAGTAGAAGCTGTACCGCTGCATCTCCAAACTTTTGACTTCGTAAAAATATTCCTGATGTGTCTGTGCGTCGTCGGCAAACTGCTGCTCCAGTTGTTTTTCCAGTTCCATCTGTGTGTCCGCGTTGCAGTCCAGATCAAATCCCAGCCAGGTCTGATAACTGGACGCCATTTTTTCGCCGTAGACAGAATACTGATACTCGTAGAGCCGGCTCATAGTTTCGCCGTCCGGAACCACCAGGTACATGGTCGGATAGGTCGCAATGGCATTGTCACCGATTTCAAGAAAGTCAGGAACCTGCTTCCTGATATGAAATTGGAACTGGTCATCGATATTCAGGGCATCTCCGCTGAACGTTCCGCGAAACATACACAGCAGCACTTCATTTTCGCCCAGTGTTTCTGTTGTGCCGGTGATTTTTTCGTAGGTGTCCAGTGTCACAATATTCAGCATGACCAGTTTGTCAATACTCTCCGCATACTGGGCACCACTGACTTCCGTATACTGTTTTACCGAGAGATTGCTGCCCTGCCTTAACGCCGCGAAATTCAGATTGTTGTAGGCGAGTTCATTCTTTCTGGTCTGATGCGATGTCTGCAATACAGCATCGACCTGCTGTTCGATGTAAGATGACGCCGCAACACTCTGGTCGTAGTCCTTAGTGAAAACGCCGACTTCCAGATCTCTGGGATAGCGGGTGTGCAGGCTGGCATCTTCGCCGATCCGCAGACAGAGAGAGGACGAGATCATCACCAGCACGCCGGTGGAGAGGATACAAATGGAAGCTAGACTGGCACCGTTCCGCTTCATGCGGTAGGACATAGAGGAAACGGAAACGAAGTGGTTCAGTTTATAGTAGTACTTTTTGTTTTTCTGGAGCAGCTTGCACAGTGCCACAGAGCCGCAGATGAACAGCAGGTAAGAAGCGATAATGACCAGCACAATGGCAATAAACAGCACCAGCAGTGCCTTTATGGGATCTTTTGTGGTCAACGCCAGATAATACGCGGTACCCAGCAATAACATGCCCAGCAGTGCCAGTATCCAGCGTGCCTTCGGCGGCTTTTCGCCGGTCTTTTCCCCGTGGAGCAGTTCTATTGGCTTTGCCACACGGATCTGTCCCAGCGAATACAGCAGGATCAGCACAAAAGACAGGACTGTCAGAAACAGGGTATTTCGCACCGCAGAAGGTTCAATGACAAATGCCAGAGAAGCCTGATTGGACAGCATTTTCGCCGCACAGAGTTCCGCCAGCTTGGACAGGAGAATGCCCATGCCCAGACCGCCGACAATGGAAACGGCAAACAGCATGAGATTCTGCCACAGGAGCACGCGGGCGATATTGCCCTTTCCCATGCCCAGAATATTATACAGTCCGAACTCCGTTTTCCGGCGACGCATAAGAAACGAATTCATGTAGAACAGAAAGATGACAACAAAAAATGCCACCACCGGCACGCCCCATGACAAGATCAGCTGCATATCACCGCCGCCACGCATCTGTTTGACGGATTTGTTATAGGTGAGATAGGACACGATGTAAAACATCATGACCAGTCCGATGCTGGTCAGCAGGAACGGCACATAGGTTTTCTTGTTCTTGATAATGCCGTGCCATGCCAATTTGGGATAGAGATGCATGTTCATCGTGCCTCACCTCCGGTAGTCAGCAATGTCAGAGTGTCCGAAATTCGCTGATAGAACTGTTCATTGGTGTCGTTCCCCCGATACAGCTGGTGGAACACTTCGCCGTCCTTGATAAACATTACCCGTCCGGCACTTGCCGCCGCCTTGGTGGAGTGGGTCACCATGACAATGGTCTGTCCCGACTGGTGGATCGCCGAAAACAGTGCCAGCAGTTCATCAGAGGAACGGGAGTCCAGTGCACCGGTAGGCTCATCTGCCAGAATCAGCCGCGGGTTGGTGATCAGGGCACGAGCCACGGCGGCACGCTGTTTCTGTCCGCCGGAAACCTCATAGGGGAATTTTTTCAGCAGCTGGGTGATGCCCAGCTGTTTCGCAATAGGTTCCAGCCGCCGCTGCATCTCCGCATAGGGCGTTCCCACCAGCACCAGCGGCAAATAGATGTTGTCCTCCAGTGAAAAGGTGTCCAGCAGGTTGAAGTCCTGAAAGACAAACCCCAGATGATCCCGCCGGAATGCGGCGATACGGGATTCCTTGATCTGTGTCAGGTCGTTTCCATCCAGCTGCACCATGCCGCTGGTAGGCTTGTCCAGTGCCGCCAGAATGTTCAGCAGCGTGGTCTTTCCGGAACCGGATTCCCCCATGATCGCCGTATACTCTCCCTGCTCTACCGTAAAGGAAACGTCCCGCAGAGCCTCGACCTGATTGCCGCCGAAACGAGTGGTGTAAACCTTCTTCAAATGTGCTACTTCCAGCATTGCCATTGCAATGACCTCCTTCATCTTTGCATGTATGTTTTATTGACTACTACAGTATACCACAAACGGGAAATGCTTCGCCATCGATTCGGCTTACATTTCCCGCTTTCTTTCTTACATTTTTGTCACATCACTCAATGCCGCGTGTTTCCCGAAACATGCCGATGCGAATGGTGGTGCCTTGCTCTGCCTGCGACTCCGCTGTAATGGTATGGTTCAGGTTCCGGCAGATTCGCCGGCAGAGATACAACCCGATGCCGCTTGCCTTTTTATCCGTTCTGCCGTTGCAGCCTGTAAAGCCCTTTTCAAAAATACGGGGCAGATCCTCCGCTGCAATGCCGATTCCCGTATCCCGAATGCACAGCGTTTTCGGCTCCTCCAGAAAAATCGAAACCGTCCCGCCGGAGGGAGTATATTTCAACGCATTGGAGAGCACCTGCTCCAGCACGAACAGCAGCCACTTTTCATCAGTCAGCACCTGACAATCCAGCGGCTCATATTCCAGCCGAATCTTCCGGTGGATAAACTGGGCAGAAAACCGCCGCACTGCCTGCCGGACGATACTGTCCAGATCACACTGCACAAAGAGATAATCCGTGGAGTCTGAGTCCAGCCGCAGATAACACAGCACCATTTCCACATACTGTTCGATTCGCTGTAGATCTTCCAGCAGCATGTGATTTTCCGGCGTGTCCGCCGCCTGTAGGTGCAGCCGCATGGCAGCGATCGGCGTTTTCATCTGGTGCGTCCACGCCGTGTAATATTCCATCATGTCGCTGTACCGCACCCGCCATTCCTGTGTCAGTTCCTGCTGCTTCTGGTACAGCAGTTCCACCAGTTCCTGATACGCCTGTTCTGACGCGTCCTCCGGCGGCGGGAGGTGCCGGGTAGTAATGACGATTTCCTGCTGCATCTGCCGGAGTGTGCGGCACTTCTGGTAATACTTCCGGAAACGCACCAAAAACCAGAACAAATACAGCACCGCCGACAGCACACCGCCGTACAGCACGGCTTCCGCCGGCAGGTCATACAGAGAAAATACCAGCACAAAAATGCCACAGCATGCCAGAAGTATCCCGATACCGCCCAGATGCCGGCGGAGATAATCCCCGAAAATTTTCATGCCGTCCTCCTATTCCACCAGATACCCCATGCCCACTTTGGTACGGATAAAGTCGTGCAGCCCTGCCTTGTCCAGCTTTTTCCGCAGCCGGTTCACGTTGACAGTCAGGGTGTTCTCGTCCACAAAACTGTCCGTTGCCCAGAGCCGTTCCATTAAGGTTTCCCGACTGACGACCTTGCCCTTCTGTTCCAGCAGAGCCTGTAGGATCCGGTACTCGTTCTTGGTCAGGTCAATGCGTTCTCCGTGATAGGTCAGCACGGCATCTGCGGTGTTGAGGATCGCGTCCCGATGTTCCAACAGAGCCGTCTGCCCGCCGAAGTCGTAGGTTCGCCGGAGCAGTGCCTGTATCTTTGCCAGCAGCACGTTCCAGTCAAAGGGCTTGGCAATAAAATCGTCCCCGCCCATGTTCATTGCCATAATTAAATTCATATTGTCCGAAGCCGAGGACAGAAAAATGATCGGCACCTGTGACACCTGCCGGATCTCCCGACACCAGTGGTAGCCGTCATAACAAGGCAGCATGATGTCCATGAGCACCAGATGCGGGTCAAACGCCGTGAATTCTCCCAGCACGCCGCGGAAATTCTGCACCACCTGTACTGCAAAATCCCACTGTTCCAGCTGGTGCCGCAGTCCGTCCGCAATGCTGCGGTCGTCCTCCACCAGAAATATTCGATAGTTCATCGATGTGCCTCCTGTTTCTATGATCGTTTTTTGAGAACACTGCATAAAGTTTAGATGCAGGCAAGCTATAGGCTTAAATAGGTGTCAATTCCCACCCGCAGCAAAACAATGTGTAAACTTTATACCGTCTTTTTTATTATAGCATGATTTCGCATGGTTGGCAAGCCGTGCATTCTCACAAAAAAGACGTGCAGTTCCGCAAAACCACACGCCTTTTTCAGGAAACGTCGTACAAAGCCGGTTTCTGCGTTCCCTTAATCTCTGCTTTTCAGCAGTCCTCTCGCCACCAGACCGCAACCGGCTGCGATCATGCCGAACATGACCACATACTGCCACAGCGAAGCCGACACCGGACGAAACCGCACCGAAGTCAGCAGCGTTACCAGAATTGCCAGCAGTCCGATTGCCGTCACCAGCCAGCCGATCCACTTTCTGTCCAAGAAGAACAGCAGACCGATGCCGATCAGCAGCGGCACCAGCATCAGACCAGTTGCCAGCGAAGTGTTCATGCCGAAGCCGCCCCACAGGCTGCCCCACGAGAAGGACACCACAAAGGAGTTCAGCACCCAAAAGATGCCTGCTCCCAGCAGTACCAGCCCGATGAGAAACGAAGCCAGCGGGTGAGATTCTTTCGCCGCCGCAGAGCTGCTTTCCCGATGCTTTTTCGCCGTCTTTCCGCCGGTTTCCTGCTCCTGCCGCACAGCTTCTTCCAAGGCTTTCAGCTGCTTTTCTGTATCTTTTTCTTTCATGTCAGTTCCTTTCGCAAATCCTGTCATTCCATATACTTTTTCAGGGCAACACCGCACAAAGCTTTATTCAGTGTTTCCTTTATTCTGTATATCTTTTCAATTTTTCTACCAGCACTTGATATAGTGTATCATTTCTCCCTGCGGGACTGGGCAGACCGCCGCCCTCATACAGCCCGAAAGAGCCGTCGTGATAGGCGTGGTAGTTAAAGCTGACATCGCCGTCACGGAAAATTTCCAGCATGTCCCCGATCCAGCGGTCACCGCCGCGGTCGTTTTCAAAGCAGTGCGAACCGGCACCAAATTCGCCGCAGTATACCGGCACATTGTACTTTTCCGAAAACGCCGTATTCAGTGCCACACTCTTTTCCAGATAGTCCCGATTCAGCACTTCCACAGAATCCACATTCCACACGTCCACGCGGGGACGGACAATGGCATCGGCATTCTTGGTGTTCACCTGAAAATAACCGCATGCCTCATAGCTGTGTCCTGCCGTGGGACGGAAATATCTTGTACTGGTGTTGGCATCGTCGGTAGTGCCGGAGAGCATCAGACTGCCCTTTGCCAGATGTCCCTCGGAAGAAGCGTAGTACTGTCCGCCGGAGTCGTTGCTGGACCAGAAGTTCAGCAGGGACGTGCTGTCAAAGTCGTTGGCGTATATGGTCTGGACAAAGCTGCCGTCCTCGTCATATTCGTTCAGCCGCAGTTCATCTGCCCGGGCGTAGCCGTAGTCCCCGATGTTCTGTGCCTGAAATACCAGACTGATTAGCTGTTTGCCGTCTGATTTCGGCGTGATCCTGCCGCTTTTCAGATACTGCCATTCGGTGCTCTCCGTGTCCGCCCGATCGCCGGCAAAGGTGGAAGTGCCCCACTGGGCATTGCCGCTGGACACCAGATAGCTTTCGTCCGGATAGGTCACATCATTGCCCAGTGTCCCCGCCCAGTCGAAGCCCTGATGCGTAAAAGCATGCGGATCATAGTCGTGGAACTCGTACACCGTGTTGTCATCGTCCAGATGCACGTAGTTGTTTTCGTCATTGAAATTGATCCATTGTTCCTGTGTGCCTGCCAGATTCTGTGCCGCACACATGCGTTCCACAAAGATCATATGGTTCTGGTCTACAGTACGGATCCCGTCCGTCAGCATCTGTGCTACGGACTGCCACAGGGCAAGACTCTCCTCACCGCTGGCAGCAGCTACCACCGGTTCATTCACCAGTCCATAGCCCAGAATCACCGGCTCGTCTGCATACCGCTTGGCAATTTCCGTCCAGAGGGCACAGAGCCGCTTCTGATTTTCCGGTTCTGTCCAGAGTGCTGTGCCGTTCCCCTGCGACTGGTAGCCGCCCTGCGGATAGTGCATGTTCAGCACCAGCCGGATTCCTGCCGCCTTTGCCCATGCAATGTTGGTGTCCAGCCAGCGGAAGCCTTCTTCCCGATAGGTATAGGGCTTGCTGTCAGATTCAAACATGGCGTAGTTCAGATAGAACCGCACGGAGTCAAAGCCCATGTCCGCCAGTTCCTGATAGCTTGCCGCATCGTGATCCTGGGCAGGGGCTGTGGTGGGATTCGACCACACATCATTGCCGATTGCCATGCCTTTGATGAGATACTGCTTGCCGTTTTCATCGACCAGCAGTTTGCCGTCTGTGCGGATAAAGCCGGCATAGCCGTCCTGTATTTCTCCCCCGTCGAATTGCTGCTGCCGCAGCAGTGCCAAGTCCATGCCGTCCACAACGCCGTCCCCGTTGCAGTCCGTTCCACCGGCATTTTCTTTTCCCAGCAGGAACGCCTGTAAGCTTTCCAGAGTGCCGGAATCGGTTTCCAATGCCAGACCGGAAAAGGCTCCTGTGCCCACGGCGACCGCCGCGGTCAGCAGGGCAGCAGCGACACGCCGCAGCTGGTGCTGTATCTGCATTTGCATTTGTCATGCCTCCATATTCATTCTATATCTCAGCGTGCCGAAACACGCTCCGGAATAGTTCCGGAATATCCGTAGGAAACACTGCATAAATTCCGCCTGACGGCTCTATGCAGTGTTTCCTTTATTTTATCATATTTCTGCTGCACAAACAATTGACAGAACTGCCGATTTTTCCGCAGGGATTTCGGGTATTCTGCTACTACAGCAGCACTGCCCCAGCTTATGACGAATGCTTCTCCGTAATGGTCTTTTTCCCCTGCTTCATCTGTGCCGCATATTCCCGAATGGCTGCCTCGATCTGCAAGACCTCCTGCCGGAATTCCGCCGCAGTGATACGGAGAGCACCGTTTCCCAGAATAATCAGCTGCTCCATGCCGTCCGAAGTTGCCACCCGCACCTTGTGCTTCTTCGACAAGTCCAGCGTTGCCTTTTCAATGTAGGAGTCGGCAGTTTCCGCCTCTTTGGTATACACCACTGTGATGTTGTGATACTGCTCCGTTTCGCCGTGATAGCCCTTGACCTTATACGCATCAAATACCAGAATCAGCTTGCACTTCCGATAGCCGCAGTAGTTGCTCAACATGTGCATCAGCTGTCCTCTGGCACTGTCCAGATTGTTTTGGGCAATCGTTTTCAACTCGTCCCACGCAAAAATGATGTTGTAGCCGTCTACCAGCAAGTACTCCTCCCCGTCATACGCCGGATCCGGCTTGCTGTGATATGCTGCCGCGGTGTCCTCCTCTTTGGGCGTGTAGAGTGCCTGTCGGGGATTGCGGTCGATTTTTCCGTAAGTCCGTTCAAAGATCGCCATGAGTTCCTTGTCCTCTGCCAGACTGCCCCCATAGGCTGCCCGCGACACCCGCACCGGTGCCTCCGGTTCGTCGGGTTCTTCCAGCTGGTGCAGGCAGCCAGGCAGGTGCATGTGCTGTTCCACCTCGTCCCACTTGACGGCAAAGCCGGCTCCGTGGGCACAGAAAATGGAATCCGCAGAGTTTTCCAGATCGCTGTCGCAGTCATACCCCACTGCGGCAATGACTTCTTCCGGATTCTGACAGGGAGCATAGCCCTTGGGGGAACAGACCAGTCTGCCCACGCCGTGGGTATAACCGGTCACCTCTGAAGCATAGCCCCGCAGCTTCGCCACCGGAGCACTGCCCTGCAAAACCGAACGGTCGCCCTCGGTTTCCGGCGGCTGGAACTCCGCCCCCATCTGCTGTAGATCGGTCATGGCACGTCCCACGTTTTCCGTAGGCAGTTCCAGCAAAAACTCGTACCACGGTTCCAGCAGAATGCTTTTCGCCTTTCGCAGTCCGTTCCGCACCGCCCGATAGGTCGCCTGCCGGAAGTCGCCGCCCTCGGTGTGCTTGACATGGGCTTTTCCGGCACACAGGGTGATCCGCATATCTGTTATGGGTGAACCGGTCAGTACGCCCAGATGCGTTTTCTCCTCCAAATGCGTCAGCACCAGCCGCTGCCAGTTTCGTTCCAGATCGTCCTCCCGACAGTTCACCCCGAACTGCAAACCGCTGCCCTGCGGCAGTGGCTCCAGCAGCAGGTGCACTTCGGCATAGTGGCACAGCGGTTCGTAATGCCCCACGCCCTCTACCGGCTCGGCAATGGTTTCCTTATAAGTGATCTGTCCGGCATCGAACTGCACCTGCATGCCGAACCGGTCGGCGATCAGCCGCTGCAATACTTCCAGCTGCACTTCTCCCATCAGCTGCATCTGAATCTGTCCGGCGTGGTCATTCCACACCACGTGGAGAGCCGGATCTTCCTCCTCCAGCTGTGCCAGCTGTTTCAGGGCATCGGTAGGGTGCACCCCTTCCGGCAGCTGTACGCCGTAGCGGAGCACCGGTTCCAGCACCGGAGCCATACCGTCGCCGGCACTGCCCAGCCCCTGCCCGATAAACGTCCGGCTCAGACCCGTCACCGCACAGACCGTGCCCGCAGGGACCGCCTCTTTCGCCTCGAACTTCGCACCGGCGTAGACACGGATCTGGCTGACTTTTTCCTGCATGTCCCTGCCGTTGGAAGCAGTATAGGCGATGCTGTCCCGCACCCGCAGCCGTCCGCCGGTGATCTTCAGGTAACTCAACCGGTTCCCCTTTTCGTCAGCGGCAATTTTAAACACCCTCGCCCCGAACTGTGCCGGACAGGGCTGTTCCAGCGTATACCGGTGCAGTCCCTCCAGAAATGCGTCCACGCCCTCCAGCTTCAACGCTGCCCCGAAGTAACAGGGGATCAGCTTCCGGCGGGCAATGCCTTTTGCCAGCAGTGCCGGCGGGATCTTCCCCTGCTCCAGATAAGTATCCATGAACGGCTCCTCCAGCAGAGCCACCTGTTCATAAAAGGCATCGGTGCCGTCTGCGGAAAAGTCCACACAGCGGTCACTCAACCGGCTTTGCAGCTGTTCCAGCACTGCCGCCTTGTCTGCCCCTGCCAAGTCCATTTTGTTGACAAAGAGGAACACCGGCACCTGATAGCGTTCCAGCAGTTTCCACAGGGTTTCCGTGTGGGACTGCACGCCGTCTGTGCCGCTGATGACCAGAATGGCATAGTCCAGCACCTGCATAGTGCGTTCAGTTTCTGCTGAAAAGTCCACGTGTCCGGGAGTATCCAGCAGCGTATATTCCGCATTTTCACAGGCAATGCATGCCTGATGTGCAAAAATCGTAATGCCCCGATCCCGTTCCATCGGGTGGGTGTCCAGAAAAGCTGTCTGGTGATCCACCCGCCCCAGCTTCCGGATCTCGCCGGTACGGTACAGCAGAGCTTCGGAAAGCGTCGTCTTTCCGGAATCCACATGGGCAGTAATGCCCACTACCAATCGTTTCATAATCGCCGCGGCACAGGCACACGGCTTTTCACCTCGCTTGTTGTGATGCTGTTTCTATTATAACATAAAGCGGGCGGCATTGACAAGGCAGATTCCGAAAAAGATTCCGGACAGCACAAAAGCCGCCATGCATCTGCACAGCGGCTCTTTCTTCCTATGGTTATCTTGCACCCTTTTTCATAATTACCACGCCAATGGTCTTAAACACCAGCTTCAGATCCAGTCCGACACTGCGTGTCTGAATGTATTCGAGGTCGGATTCCACCCACTTTTCGAATCCCATATCGCTTCTGCCCTCTACCTGACAAATACAGGACAGACCGCCTTTTACCTGCAACCGCTGCATCTGGTGGGGCGTATACAGCACCACTTCCCGCGGAAGCGGCGGACGCGGCCCGATGATAGACATGTGCCCGCAGAAAACGTCCCACAGCTGGGGCAGTTCGTCAATGGACGTTCTCCGGATAAAATGCCCGATCCGTGTGATTCGCGGGTCGTTCTCACTCTTGAACGCCAGACCGTCGGTTTCGTTTTCTTTCTGCACCTCTGCGAACTTCTGTTCCGCATCGACACACATGGAACGGAACTTGTGCATGTAGAACACCTTTCCGTCCTTGGTCAGCCGTGCCTGTGAAAAGATCGGCGCCCCCTTGTCGTCCAGATAGATCACCAGTGCCACGATGCCCATGGGGATCGCCAGAAGGATCAGTAACAATGCAGACCCCACGATGTCAAACAGCCGCTTCAGAAACCGATATGCCAGACCGCCGCGGGGCTTGATCTCACTGTACCGCAGTGTTTCTGCAACGCCGGCGGACAACAGCCCCAGTGCACGATCATCAAAATCCAGAATCGGATATTCCGTAATTCCCTCGGGGTGCTCTTTCAGGGCGGACAGTGTCACCTCTGTAAACTGTTCCTCCGTCAGATTGATTTTCGTACTTCCCATTTTCCAAATACTCGCTTTCAAAACAAAATATACCTGCTTTTTATTATAACTGAAAAATGATGTTTTGTCAATTGGAAAATGTATACTTTTTCAATTTTTTCGCGAAATACCAGCAAAAAAGGCGAACGCCGAAACGTTCGCCTTTTTCTGTTCTGTTATGCAGCAGCTTCTGCTGCATTGCCTGATTACTTCTGCTTGGTGCGGACTTCTTCGACCAGCTTTGCTGTCAGTTCTGCCACCGTCATGCTGCCCAGATCTTCGCCGTTACGCTTGCGGACTGCGACTGTCTTTTCTTCGCATTCCTTGTCGCCGACAGTCAGCATATACGGTACCTTTTCCATCGTTGCCTGACGGATCTTCCAGCCCACCTTTTCGGCACGGCTGTCCACCTCGACACGCAGACCAGCAGCTTCCAGTTCCTTCTTGACCTCATATGCAAAGTCCAGATGACGGTCTGCAATGGGCACCAGACGAACCTGTTCCGGAGCGATCCACAGCGGCATTGCACCGCCGAAGTGTTCGATCATGTATGCCAGTGTACGCTCATAGCAGCCCAGCGATGTTCTGTGAATGATGTACGGCAGCTTCTTCTGACCGTCCTTATCCTTGTAGTACATGCCGAAACGCTCTGCCAGCAGCATATCGATCTGAATGGTGACCAGGGTGTCTTCCTTGCCGAATACGTTCTTGTACTGAATATCCAGCTTCGGACCGTAGAAAGCTGCCTCGTCGATGCCGATCTCATACTTCACACCCAAGTGATCCAGAATGTTGCCCATGACACGCTGTGCTTCTTCCCACTGCTCCGGTGTACCCTCGTACTTGTTGCCCGGATTTGCCGGATCCCACTGGGAGAACCGGAATGTGCAGTCGTCCAGCAGTCCGACTGTATCCAGGAAATACTTTGCCAACTGCAGGCAGTTCTTGAATTCATCTTCCAGCTGATCCGGACGCAGGATATAGTGTCCCTCAGAAATGGTGAACTGACGAACGCGGATCAGGCCGTGCATTTCGCCGGAGTCCTCGTTCCGGAACAGCGTCGATGTTTCCGTCAGACGCATCGGCAGATCACGGTATGAACGCTGCCGGTTCAGATATACCTGATACTGGAACGGGCAGGTCATCGGACGCAGAGCGAAGCAGTCCTTGGTTTCGTCGTGAGGATCGCCCAGTACGAACATGCCGTCCAGATAGTGATCCCAGTGACCGGAAATCTTGTACAGTTCCCGCTTTGCCAGCAGCGGCGTCTTAGTCAGCAGGCAGCCGTGTGCCTGTTCCACATCTTCTACCCAACGCTGTAACAGCTGTACCACTCTGGCACCCTTGGGCAGCAGCACCGGCAGACCCTGACCGATAACGTCAACAGTGGTGAAATATTCCAGTTCCCGTCCCAGCTTATTGTGGTCACGCTTCTTGGCTTCTTCCAGCTTTGCCAGATGTTCTTCCAGCATCGATGCCTTGGGGAATGCCACCGCATAGACACGGGACAGCATCTTGTTCTTTTCTGAACCTCTCCAGTATGCACCGGTGCAGGACAGCAGCTTGAACGCCTTGATCGTACCGGTAGACATCAGGTGCGGACCGGCACACAGATCTGTGAAATCGCCCTGCTGATAGAACGAGATCGGCTCACCGTTTCCGGCATGCTCCTCGCACAGCTCTACCTTATAGGGTTCGTCCATTTCTTTCAGCTTAGCCACAGCTTCTTCCGGCGACAGATAGAACTGTTCCAGCTTTTCGTTTGCCTTGACGATCTTCTTCATCTCGGCTTCGATCTTAGTCAGTTCTTCCTGACTGAACGGATGTTCTACGTCAAAGTCGTAATAGAAACCGGTATCGATTGCCGGTCCGATCGCCAGCTTTGCCTCCGGATACAGGTGCTTGACAGCCTGTGCCAGCACGTGAGAAGCGGTGTGCCAGAATGTTTTCTTACCTTCTTCGCTGTCGAAGGTCATGACTTCAAATGTGCAGTCGTGGTCGATAACGGTACGCAGGTCACAGACCTCTCCGTCCAGCTTGACACAGCAGGAAGCCTTGTACAGTCCCATGCCGATGCCCTTAATGACTTCTGCCGCAGCTGTGGGAGCTTCCAGTTCCCGAATGCTGCCGTCTTTCAATGTCAGTTTGATCATGATCCATCTTCCTTTCCAGAATGCGGGAAACGCCCGACATGTCAGACGTGCCGTGTGCGGCATTTCCCAAAGTAAATGCAAAAAGTCCCTTACACAGTAAAGGACTGTGCAAGGGACGATGAAAAATCTATCGTGGTTCCACCCTTGTTTCATGCACGTGCCAAAGGCACATACACCTCGTGGTGTCCGATAACGGGGACAGACCGCTGCGGATTGGGCAGACTCGGGGAGTGGTGTGCAAATTTCTTCACTTTTTCCCGCTGCTTTCAGCCGGTGACAGCGGTTCTCTGCAAAAAGCTTCGGCGAAATGTGCCGTTCCCTTCAACGCTCTAAGGACTAGTATAGCACAATCGCCGAAGCTTGTCAACTGTTTTTTGCAAAAATTCTCGCAGTGCAGCCCTGCTATTCCACAGGCTTTCAATCCTCGCAAGATGCCTCCTGTTTTTCCCGCCGTTCCGCCTCCAGCCGGCTGTAGACGCAGCCGCAGAAGTTCTGCCGATAGAGGTCATACTCTCTGGACAGCACGATCGAACGCTGATAGCCGCCCTTTTTCTTGAAGTCCGTGGGCAGCCACGGGATGCCGTACTGCTCCGCCAGTTCCGCTCCTCTGGTGTTAATAAACACCGCGTCTTTATGGGGGCTGATGGTCAGCGTGGTGCAGACAAAATCCGGTAACACTTCCAGTGCTGCCGCCGTCCGAAATGTTTCTTCCAGACGGTGCCCAATACACTTCTGACAGCGTGCTCCCCGTTCCGGCTCCTGCTCCAGCCCTTTGGCAAGAGCGTAGAACCGTTCCGGCAGATAATCGCCGTCCACCACCGTCACCGGATTCCCCAGCGGTAATTCCTGCACCAGCCGGCACAACTCAGCTTTCCGGTGCAGATACTCCGCCTCCGGCGAAATGTTGGGATTATAGAAGAACAGCGTAATGGCAAAATACCGGCTCAGATATTCCAGCACATAACTGCTGCACGGAGCACAGCAGGCATGCAGAAACAGTGTCGGTGTCCGTTCCGCCGGCATCTGTGCCAGGATCCGGTCAGTTTCCAGCTGATAATTGATTTTGGATCGCATTTTCTGTGCCTGTTGTTCCCTCTGCACCAAATGCAGCAGTAGTTGCCAGAGCATCTGCTCCGCCGATCGCTGCCGTTGTCGTGCTGTTCACATCGCCGCCCAGTGCTGCGGTGGTCACTGCTGCACCGCTTGTGGGAGTGGCTACCTGCAAATAGCTGCAAATACCCTGTGCCAGTGCAGAAGCGATGTTGTCCTCATTGTCCAGAATCCACTGTGCCACATTGGGACCGTCGTGATATTCCACTTCGATCAGACAGCTGGGGCTCTTGTTGGCACCCACTTCATACTGATAATTTTCAGAATTGCTGTCCGAACCGTCGATCAGACCCTTGTCATCTGTGGGAGTCAGGGCTGCCACCGGATCATATACCGCCTGTGCCAGACTCTTGCTGGCTTCGGAATTGGCATTGTAGTAGCAGTCTGTGCCGACACCGGTACCGGCGTTGGTGTGGATCGCCACATATGCCGCCAGATTCTGATCGCCGGCCGCTGTCTTGGTCTGAATGCTGTCAGCATCGCCGGCAACGATGACATTCACGCCGGACTGTTCCAGAATGGCAGCCGTCTTTTGTGCCAGAATGCGGCAGACCGCAGCTTCGTTGGTGTCGCCCACATAGAACTTGTTGTCCTCCTGATTGGACGGGCTCAGATAAACGGTTTTCGTGTTATCTGCCTCTGTGGGAGCTGTGGTCGCCTGAGTAGGTGTGGTAGTCACATTGTCGTTCTTCTTGTCCTTGTTGCTGGAGCAGCTGGAACAGCACTTCACCAGCAGTACGATCAGCAGGATCAGAACCAGAAGAACTGCCAGAATCCGGTCATACCGGACGCGGCGGCGTTTACTTTGAGATGCCATAAAAAAATACCTCCTATATGCAGACTGGTGGGGAGCCGGTCTGCCCTTACTTATCCTCTAACGATTTCAATGCCTTGCGTTCTGCCGCATCGACCTTGATTTTTCCGTCCCGCAGCAGCTTCACGTCGTCCCGCTTGACCTTTACCGGCACATCGGATTTTTCTGAAATCACCTTCAGATCACCAGTCAGCGGATTGGTTTCGCAAACCTTTGCCTTAGTGCCGTCTGTCATGGTGACGATCGCCCCGACCTTCGGGGTAATGCGGAGCAGTTCCTCATAGACGTTCTGCTCATATTTCAGGCAGCACATCAGTCTGCCGCAGCAGCCGGAGATCTTCGTCGGGTTCAGGGAAAGCCCCTGTTCCTTTGCCATGCGAATGGAAACCGGCTGGAAATCCTGCAAGTGTCCCTTGCAGCAGAATTCTCTGCCGCAGATACCGATACCGCCCAGGATCTTCGCCTTATCCCGCACGCCGATCTGCCGCAGTTCGATTCTTGTCCGGAACACTGCCGCCAGATCTTTGACCAGTTCCCGAAAGTCCACGCGGTTGTCCGCGGTGAAATAAAACAGCAGCTTGCTGTTGTCGAATGTGCATTCCACATCTACCAGATTCATTTTCAGCTTTCGATAGGCGATCTTCTGCTGGCAGACCTGAAAAGCACGTTCTTCCTTTTTGCGATTTTGTTCCAGTGTCCGGCGATCCTCCCGCGTGGCGACCCGCAGGATCGGCTTCAGCGGCACTGTCACCTGTTCCTTGGGGATCTGTTTATTGGCGATCGCAACTTCTCCGCATTCCGTCCCGCGGGAAGTTTCGGTGATGACAAGATCTCCCTGTTTCACCTTCCAGCTGTCCGGAGAGAAATAGTAGACCTTTCCGCCGTTCTGAAACCGAACGCCGATGATTTCAACCATACTTTCTTCCTTTCTATGAACCTGTCTTCACAAGAAATATATGTGGATTTTCGAGCATAGGCAATACCGCACAAAGATTGTGCGACAGATGCGTCGTCAAATTTTTCGTC